>PVMK01128483.1_pt1 | contig 214703 bp, 207 predicted proteins | sample 1853481 | NCBI WGS metagenome assembly PVMK01 (sample SAMN08533507, study PRJNA380276) | Marine sediment metagenome, whole genome shotgun sequencing project.
AGATTCAGGGTGCCGAGACCGGGGGAGACCCGATTCATCGACATTGTTCGTGATGACATGGTCTTCGACCACAAACGGGTCGACGACTTCATCATTCTCAGGTCAGACGGCACGCCGACCTATCACCTTGCCTCGACGGTCGATGATGTCGACTACGGCATCACCCACGTGATCCGTGGAGAGGATCTGCTCTCATCGACGCCCAAGCACATCATGCTCACGAGAGCCATGGGCGCCGAACCGGTAACTTACGCCCATCTCTCGCTGCTGATGGGGCCGGACGGCAAGAAGCTCTCCAAGCGTCATGGCGATACCTCGATGAGCGCGTATCGCGAGGGCGGATTCCTGCCCGAGGCGATCAACAACTATCTCGCTCTCCTCGGGTGGTCACTCGGGGACGACGAAGATGTCGCCTCGATCGACGAGATGATCGCCAGGTTCGACCTAGGCTCTGTCTCGAAGAATCCAGCTGTGTTCGACTCCCAGAAGCTCGAGTGGCTCAACGGCGTGTACATCAGGGCCATGGACGACGGCACATTCGTCGGTCACACCCTGGCGAGCGTCGAGGACGATCTCGGACGGAGCCTGTCCGACGACGAACGAGCACGGTTCGATGCCATCGCTCCTCTCGTGAAGGAGCGGACCAAGCTGCTCACCGATGTCCCGGACCAGGTGCGATTCCTCTTCGCAGACATCGACGAATATGACGGGGCAAGCTGGTCCAAAGTCATGGACAAGCCGGAGGGACCGGTTGCCCTCGATGCCGCTGCGGCAGTGCTGACCGGACTCGAGCCATGGGCAACCGAGATGATAGAGGGTGCGCTCCGCGGCATGCTCGAAACGACAGGTCTCAACGCCCGCAAGGGCTTCCAACCCGTGCGGGTAGCGATTTCAGGCTCAACGGTCAGTCCACCTCTCTTCGAATGCCTCGAGATCCTCGGGAAGGGTGAGTCCTTGTCTCGCATAGCCCGAGCCAGGTCCAAGATGAAGTAAGAACCGGTGACATCGACGATCAGACCACCTCCCCGGCCCCCCCCCGCCCACCACCTCGACGTGTACCCAGGGTTCTGTTCCACAAGATTGTGGACTACAGCCCACGGAACGGGGAGCTGTTGTCATTACGCGATGTCGCGACGTATCCTTGCCAACGCCTTCGGGGGTGGTGTAATTGGCAACACTCCGGGTTCTGGTCCCGTCATTGAGGGTTCGAGTCCTTCCCCCCGAGCCAGGCAGACTTCGGTCTGCCTTATGGCCCCGTCGTCTAGAGGCCTAGGACGCCGCCCTCTCAAGGCGGTAGCGTGGGTTCAAATCCCATCGGGGCTACGAACCGGAATCCCTTGCAGTGCAAGGGATTCAGCGCGTTTCGGGTGGGCGGCGTGCCGCGCCATTCGTTCATCTGGCAAGGCGGGAGCGAGAGTTCATTTCATCGGGCTACCGATGTGCAGCTGGTGGTGGTGGATTGCACCAAGGTGCCATGTCACACGCCCCTTTGTCCCTAGCATCAGGACGTGTTCGGTCTTGCTTTGTTCGCCGGGTTCATCTTTGCCTATGCGTTGGTGTCGAAACGTTTGGCGACGACATCGGTCACCGGGCCGATGCTCTTCATGGTTTTCGGGCTGATCGTTGGACCGAAGACCCTGGATCTCGTCAATCTGAACATCGGCAGCGGATTCGCGCAACTGCTTCTTGAAGGCACGCTCGTGATCGTGCTGTTCTCAGACGCAGCGGTGATCGACATCCGGGCGGTGCGGAAGGAGGCGTTCCTACCGGGACGGCTGCTCGGCATTGGCCTGCCGCTCACTATTGTCTCCGGAGTTCTCGCTGCACTCGTCTTCTTTGATCAGATGGGGTTCTGGGAGGCAGCGGTCATTGCGATCATCCTGTCGCCAACCGACGCGGCTCTCGGCCAAGCTGTCGTGACCAACAGATCTGTGCCTGCAATGGTCCGGCAAGGACTGAGCGTCGAGAGTGGGTTGAACGACGGCATTGTGGTTCCGTTCCTCACGATCGCTCTCGCCGGTGCGGCGAACGAGATGACGACGGCCGCCGGAATCGCGACCGTGTTCATCACAGAGATAGGGTTGGCGATCGTCGTTGGAGTCTTCATCGGTTGGCTTGGTGCAGTGGCGATCAGATTCGCAGGTGGAAAGGGCTGGATGACGAGGGACTGGCGCCTCATCGCTGCACCGGTTCTTGCCCTCGTTGCCTTTGCCGTTGCCGATCCCATCGGCGGGTCGGGGTTCATTGCGGCCTTCGTCGGGGGAATCACATTTGGCAGCCTCATCCGAGCGACCTACCCCGACATCTGCGACTTCTCCGAGGGAGTCTCACATTTGTTGACGATGGTGGCGTTCTTCGTGTTCGGGGCCCTCATTTTCGGACCAAGCCTGTCGTTGCTCACATGGAACACGATCGCATTTGGGGTCACGAGCCTCACCGTTGTTCGCATGGTCCCGGTGGCCGTTGCCATGATCGGCACGGGACTGCGGGGTCCAACGGTGCTGTATGTCGGATGGTTCGGCCCTCGCGGGCTTGCTTCCCTCGTCTTTGCCGGAACCGTGGTGGTCGAATCCGATCCGCAGAATGCTCCTCTCATCCTGGCCGTGGTCTCAGCCGCAGTAGCGATGAGCGTCCTTGCGCATGGGGCAACTGCGGTGCCATGGTCCAGGGCATATGCCAGGTGGTTCCAACGCACGACAGCGGACGAGACGTCTATGCCTGAGTCGCTGGATATCGAGCACATTCCCACTCGGAAGAGAATCGATCTTGAAACCGATCATCGATAGCACGTCTCGCCGCTAGCTGAATGGGCGGTAGGGCTCGCCGAGGGGTGGTCGCTGGTCGATTTGGCCCTTGTTCGGCCACATCGAGATTGCTCGTTCGGCCATGGCTGTGATCGTCAGGGAGGGATTCACACCGAGGTTTGCCCCGATGGCGGCTCCATCGATCACGTGAAGGCCCTCGTGGCCGAAGACCCTGTGGTACGCGTCGACAACTCCGACATCAGGGGTGGCGCCCACCGATGCGCCTCCAAGGAGGTGTGCCGTAAGGGGCGTATCGAATAGCACTTCGTTGACAGAGGAGAAGCCCATGCCGTCGATCTCTTCGGCCGTCAGCCTGGCGACGTCGTTTGCGATGGGGATGTAGGTCGGGTTCGGCTCTCCCTCACCCTGGGTGGTCGACAGCTTTGTACGGAACCAACCCTTCTTGCGCAGCATCCGAATGCTGTTGTCCCTTGTCTGCATGACGAGCAGGATGATTCCTCGCTCCGACCAGTGCCACACCGACAACGACCGCACGAATTTGATTGGATGTCTCACGATGTTGGTCAGGAACCGCAGCTGTCTCGGCATGCCCTCTCCACCATCGGTGAGCAAGGTGCCGAGAAGGCCGAGAGCGTTCGAACCCTTGCCGTATCGGACGGGTTCGATGTGGGTGTCCGGGGTCGGATGGATCGACGAGGTGATGGCGATGCCTTCGCTGTAGTCGATGTTCCTCGACCTTGCCACAGATCCCACGATCGCCTCGGAGTTCGTGCGCGTCTGGTATCCGATGCGTTCCGAGAGCTCTGGCAGGCGCCCACGTTCTTGGAGCTCCAGTAAGAGCCGAGTCGATCCGAGGGCTCCTGCAGAAAGGATCACATCGTCGGCCTCATAAGTCGTCTCGTTGGATGAGAACCAGGCGCCGGGTTTTCGGGCCGTCACCAACCATCGGTCACCGAAACTCACGACATCTACAGCCTGTTGGGAAGGGAAGACAGTCGCCCCTTTCTGCTCGGCGAAGTAGAGGTAGTTCTTGTCGAGCGTGTTCTTTGCGTTGTGTCTGCACCCAACCATGCAGTTGCCGCACGCGATGCACCCGGAGCGAGGGGGCCCATCCCCACCGAAGTACGGATCATCGACCTCGACGCCGGGTTCTCCGAAGAAGACCCCGACGGGGGTCGGGTGATAGGTATCGGCGACACCAAGCCTGTCCGCGACCCGCCGCATCACGCTGTCAGCCGGGGTGTCGAGCGGGTTCTCTGTGACACCGAGCATGCGACGAGCAGTCGTGTAATGAGGTGCGAGCTCAGCCTTCCAGTCCGTGATGTCTCCCCACTGGTCATCCGTGAAGAACGGCTCGGGTGGCTCATACAGCGTGTTGGCATACACAAGCGAGCCTCCCCCAACTCCCACGCCGCTGAGCACCATGATGTCCGGAAGCAGCGAGATGCGTTGGATGCCACGCATGCCGAGTTTGGGGAACCACAGCGATTTCCACGAGTTCCAGTTCGTCTTCGGGAAGTCACCAGTCGTCCAGCGCTTGCCTGCCTCGAGGACGGCGACTCTGTAGCCCTTCTCAGTGAGACGCATCGCACTCACACTTCCACCGAAGCCCGAACCGATGATGACCACGTCGAATCTGAGCGTGTTCTTCGAGCCTCGTCGGGACGTTGCGGAAGTCATCGCAGTATCAGATGAGGGCAGATCCCCACACAGGAACTCCGCCGCCGTTGATGACCTTTGATTCCTCGCTTGCAAGGAAGTTGATCACCTCAGCGATCTCCTCTGGCTGGGGCCAGTTCACATAATCCGCATACGGAAGAGCCGAACGTGTCGCCTCCGTGTTGATCACAGACGGAAGCAGCGTATTGCACGTGGTGTTCGTGTCGAGTAGCTCCATTGCGACGGATTGGCTGAGAGCGAGCACCGCTGCCTTGGCGAGGTTGTACGCGGCTTGACCCGTGGGTGCGTCCTGTGCATGTTTCGACCCCATGAGGATGATGCGACCCCAATCTTCGGCCATCAGCGGAATCGCTGCCCTTGTTACGTTCCACGCCGTTTTGAGATTGAGATCGAGCATGCGGTCGAGTCGTACATCGTCTGTTTCTGCGACGTCGCGTCCACCTGCCCATCCACCCACGAGTGAGGTCATCACGTTGATCGGACCGAAGCTCTCGGCTGCCTCGGAGAAGAACGTCGCGACAGCGTCGGGGTGTGTGGCATCGACCCTGCGGATGATGAGCCTGTCTTCGTCAAGCTCGGTTTGTTTCTCAAGAGCGGTTGCTTCCTCAGGCATGAGATACGTCACTGCGACATTGAAACCGCGATCGATGAGCATCGGGACAAGGCAATAGCCGACGGAGCCTGTGCCACCGGGAATCACTGCAACTTTCGGTTCGGTCATCTTGTCACAATAGCGACCATTCCGAAACCTCCGGGCCTCGTGGTAGCCTCGTGTCTCGGATCCAGCTACCTCGGAGGAACCATGGCATCCATCACTCTCGAAGACATCGGGAAGATCTATCCTGACGGAACGCGAGCGGTCGGCCAGGTTGACCTCGAGGTCGAAGACGGCGAATTCCTAGTACTCGTTGGGCCGTCGGGCTGTGGGAAGTCCACAGTCCTGAGGATGATCGCCGGTCTTGAGGACATCACCGAAGGCAAGATGAGCATCGGTGAGAGGGTGGTCAACGACGTGCCGCCCAAGGACAGGGACATCGCGATGGTGTTCCAGAACTACGCCTTGTACCCGCACATGTCTGTCCGTGACAACATGGCATTCGGACTCAAGCTCAGGAAGATGCCAAAGGATGAGATCGAGCGTCGGGTCAATGAAGCTGCAGAGATCCTCGAGATCACGGAGTACCTCGACCGCAAACCGAAAGCCCTTTCGGGCGGTCAGCGCCAGCGAGTCGCCATGGGGCGCGCCATCGTCCGTGAGCCAAGCGCGTTCCTGATGGATGAACCCCTCTCGAACCTCGACGCCAAGCTACGTGTTCAGATGAGGACGGAACTCGGTCGTCTCCACAATCGTCTCCGCACAACAACCGTGTACGTGACGCATGACCAGATCGAAGCGATGACTCTTGGTCATCGTGTTGCGGTGATGCGGCCTGTGTCAGCAAAACGACCATACAACCTCCAGCAGGTAGCGGCACCGACGGAGCTCTTCAACAACCCCGTGAACCTCTTCGTTGCCGGCTTCATCGGGAGCCCTGCGATGAACATGGTCTATGGCGAGCTGACGAGGGAGGGCGAGGAGATGAAAGTGTCGTTTGCAGGGCACTCCATCATCGTCGACCAGGTCGCCATCGATGCCCACCCCGGTCTGGATACCCACCTCGGCGAGAGGATCGTCCTTGGCATCCGCCCGAGCGCCTTCGAGAACGCCCAGGTCGCCGGTCGGGATCCGGACCGAACAATTCGTGTCGCCACCGATGTGAACGAGCATCTCGGGTCCGAGTCCTATGTCCATTTCCAGATCGACTCACCACCTGTGTTGACGCCCGATATCGAGGAGCTCCTCGCAGACTCGGGTCTCGACTCTGACTCGCTCGGAGAACAGACCAAGTTCACGGCTCGTGTCACTTCAGACGTCGAGGTACCTGATGGATCCTCCGTCGATCTGGTAATCAATACGTCGAAGTTGCACTTCTTCGAAATCGCCACGAGCGCCAAGATCGGCGCGGTCGCATCGATCTCCTAGAGCTCTTCGAACTCGATACCGACAGGGATGAGCTCGGGTAGCAGGTCCTTGCCGCTCACGGCCTCGTTCATGGTCACCACACCGGCCCGATCGACGACTCCACGAGCGATCAGATCCCCAAGTGCCGTTGCAGGGAACGCCGTGGTTCGTGCCAGGGCTGAGAACCCATTCTGTTCCATGTCCACCAGCTGGTACGTGAGTCGGCTGTCGCCTTGATCGCGCCACACACGGATAAGCACGATATCGGGCGCACCCCTTGGGAGCGTGCGATCAAGGGCATCGAGGAGTACCACCCTCGGCGCGACCTGTGTGGTTCCGATCTTCCTTGAAGACTCCTCGAACAGTCCGATCTCCAACATGGAGCGGAATAGCCGCCCGTGTCCGGGGAACCTCAGGGTCTTGTACTCAAGATTCTCGACCCTCCCAACGTGTCGAGATGCAAGGGTCGAGGTGCCTCCCGCCGTCGAGAAGGCCTCGAGCGGTCCCCACCCCTCCCAGACGACCTCCTCGAACCGGCTCAGGGGCTCAACCGTGATGTACCGGCCCCCTTCGATGACCTCGCACGGCTCTGCGTATTCATTGATGAGGCCTCCGGAGCTGAATGCGAGCTGATAGCCGAGGGTTCCTGTCGGTTCCTGGGGCAGAGCACCCACGCGGATCTGGATGGAGTTGATCGGTCCATCGTCCGCGGATGCGATGAGATCCTCGGCAACGACGTTCGCGAGTCCGGGAGCGAGGCCGCAGTCCGGGACGATCATGACTCCGGCCGCGAGTGCCTGGTCGTGCAACTCCTTCTGGGCAGCCACGACGCTCGGATTGCCTCCAAAGTCCAGATAGTGGGTTCCGGTTGTCAACGCGGCCGTTGCCACGGACACGCCGAACCGATAAGGCACAGCGGAAATGATGATGTCGTATTTGTCGAGTGCAGAGAGGAGCGCCGTCGTGTCCGCAGCGTCGAGGTGTATCGCACGAGCGTTGTGGGAGGCCGCGACGGACTCGGCTATCGAGAGGTCTGCATCGGCCACCGTCACGTCGTGTCCGCGGCGTACCAGATCCCATGTCGCTGCCGAGCCGACGATGCCCGATCCGAGCACGAGTGTTGTCATGGGTGTCTCCTGGGTGGGTCCGCTCAACGATACATGGCAGTCAACCCAACGATTATCCGTCATTTTGGAGGTGAGCTTGGTCGGCCGGAACCGGGGCGGTGGAAGGCGGTAGTACGTAGCAAGTATGACCCAGGATCAGGGGCGGAACATCCGGGTTTCGAGGTTTGTGATTGACGCTTTTAGTTTCTCAATGCGCTCGCGTAGTACTTGGGCAGCTTCCCCGTCCACAAGGCCAACTCTGGGCGCCATGGTCACTTGGGACTCAAGCTCGCACCCAGAGCCTCGAGCGATGCGAAGAAATCGTGCGAAGTCACGGCTATACCCCCGCCCGGTGCCTTCAGTATGTTGGAGGCAATCGAAACAGATGCCCGGTTCATCTGTTGAACAAGCCCGTATCTTTCAGATCGCGGAAACGTTCTCATCAACCGGTATGTCTCGCTCATGATCTCGCTCGCCATGTCGTGCCCCCTGAGTTGCCGATAGTCGTGCGCCAGTACACAGATACACCACCCAACCGACCAATACAAGACATCCAAGTCGTAGTACGTCATACGTACGACGTACTACGTGCCGAGGCTCAACCCACCACACCTCACCGTCTTTCCGGCTCCGGATCTCCGGGCCGAGAGTGGTTCTCTCGAGATCAGGGAATGATCTTCTTGAACGTCTCTGCCGGTCCGATCCCGAACACCCTGCCGCTCTCTGCGTGCCATTGTGTGAGACGGTCAACGAAAGCGAGGCGCTTCTCTTGGCTCGATTCGGCCCCGCCCATAGTCGTGGTGCCCTGGGAGGAGTGGCACAACAGGGCATCGATTTTCCTATCGAACCAATCGGGCTGGACGGGTTCAGCATGGTCGGGTTCGTCTGCAGACCACAGCAGCACGAATCCCGGACGGTGGGCCGGTACTCCGATGTCGGGGTACATGAGTGGTTCTCTGGCGGCGACGACGGCATCGATCGCGAGCAGTCCAGTGGCCCTGTGGTCAGGGTGGAGCTGATAACGCTTCCAGGGATCATGGGTGAGCACGACGTCGGGACGAGTGGTTCGGATATGTCGAGCGAGAATCTTGCGTAGATCCATGCTGTACTCAAGCTCCCCGTCGACGTGGTCGAGGTGGATCACGGTTGCTGCACCGAGAACATCAGCCGCTCGGGACTGCTCATCCTTTCTTTGACGCACCAGGGTCGCCTTGTCCATTTCCGGATCCCATGATCCCTTCGATCCGTCCGTGACGATGAGCATCGCTATGTCCGTGCCTGCGTCCGCCCAGCGGGCGAGGGTCGCACCCGCACCGAACTCGGCGTCATCCGGATGTGCTCCGATGGTCAGCACCCGCTCAGGTCTCGAGAGAGGTGTGCGGTCGCCAGGAATCTCGTCGTAAAGGCCGGTGGTCATGCAGAGAGGCTAGGTGGTTCTGCCAGTTCGGGAAACGCCGCGAGCTGAGCGGGAGAATCGATGTCTATCGAGAGTTCAGGTGTCGAGATGATGGTTGCCGTCGGTACTGCGGCAAGGTGACGATGAAACGAACCCGGTCCGTAGTCGAACGGGAACGGACCGGCACACGCGATCACGTTCGTGCCGCCGTCATGGCTCGGGACGAGCACCGCGGTGCTCACAGAGGCCTCTGCAACACGTCGCAGCGCGGCGGCTGTCACAAGCGGGAGATCCGCGTGGAGCACGATCCAGGGATCCGATCCCATCCGTTCGACAGCGCTTGATGCCGCAAGGGACAGGCCGTTGCCCGGGTCGCGCCAGATCGTCAGATCTTGGTGTTCCGCCCAGTCGGCGACGTCGGGTGACGACGAGATCACGACAACATCGAGTTCTGCCGTGCGTGCAGCCGAGATCGCTGCCTTGCACAGAACGAGCGACAGCTGCTTTCGCTCGCTGGGTGTCAGGACTCCTTCGAGTCGCGACATGCCAGAGAAGTCGCGAATGGGGACGATCACCCTGGGGGAGTCAACCATGTGGTTGGTGCCTACTCGTCTGGGAACTCTGCGAGTTGGATGAGCACGCCGTGGGCGGAAGCGGGGTGAACGAATGCTTCTTTCCAGTCGTCCTTGGTGTCGTCGAATCCCACAACGGTGAACCCAAGCTCGTTCGCCCTTGCAACCGCCCTATGAATATCAGGCACCTTGAAGGTGAGGTGATGTACTCCCTCGCCGTGCTCGTCAAGGTACCTGTTCAGGAAGTTGTCCTTGTCCTCGACTACAGGACTGATCATCTCGAGGCGGCCCTGCTCGGGGAGATCGAACTGGATCCATCGAAAGTCCTCTTCGTGGCTGAGCCCACCACCGATGTGGGTCCCACCGAGAAGATCCACGAGTGCCTGGGCGATCTCGCTGTCGGGAACCGCGATCGAGACATGGTCGAACCTCTCGATGACGCTCCCAAGGCCCTCGTGCATCGAGTCGATGTCCGTCACGGTGTCGAGATCCTGCGTTCGTACCACTGCAACAGCAGGGACAACGAGACCGTCATGGTCAGGTACATCGCCGCGAGGATCATGAATCCAGCGAAGAACTGAAAGCTCGAGCCAGTCCACAGCTTCGACATCTGCGTGATCTCACGAACAGCGAGTATCGAGACGAGCGACGAGTCCTTCAGGAGTGCAATGAGGTCGTTGCCCAGTGCCGGCAGGACGTTCTTGATCGCTTGGGGCCATACGACGAATCGAAATATCTGGATCTTCTTCAGGCCAAGCGACTTCCCAGCCTCGGTCTGGCCGATGGTCACCGACTCGATGCCTGCACGAAAGACCTCTGCGATGTACGCGCCGTAGATGAGTCCGACAGCGATCGTGGCTCGCACGGCCTTCGATCCAAGGGTCGATCGGGCGCTGATGCCTAGCGCGTCGAGAATCCACGGAACGATCACCAGACCGAGCATGAAGAGCGTCACAAGAACGGGGATGCCCCGCATCAGTTCGATGTAATACATGGCGAGGTTTCGAGGAAGAAGCTTCTTCGACATCCTCCCGAGAGCAACGACGAGCCCAACGATCATCGCAACGACGAATCCGCCGGTCGTCACCATGAACGTGAGGATGATGCCATCCTTGATGAACAGGAATCCTTCGCTCCACGTCTCGTCCGTGATCATCTTGTAGACGGGGAACAGGATCGTTAGCACGATGCCCACGAGCCACCATGGGAAAATGCTCCAGTCGTACGCCGATTTCGCGCCCGCTGGTGTCGGGTCGGTCTTGAGAGCTGAGTCGTTGGAGGTCAAATGAGTCCTTTGTGGCGTATTCACACAATGTAGACGCTTACGCGCAGGACGGCCGGGCCAAGTGACCCGACCGTCCTTCCCGTATATCGATGTTTGTTATGCCTCGAAGTCGATGAACCACTTCTTGATGAGGTCGTCCATCGTGCCGTCGCTCTTCATGTCAGCGATCACTTCGTTGACAGGTTCGATCAGATCCGAGTCGTGCGGATAGATGAACCCGAGCGGATCGGACTGTAGGTTGCCATCGAGGTTCTTCAACTCTCCGGCGTTCACGCCCTGATATCCCTGTCCTGCAACGTCGTCGATGATCACCGCATCGACATCACCTGAAAGCAACGCTTCCACGGCGAACGCGAAGTTGTCGAAAGCTTCGATTCGCGATGAGCCGATGAGCGTCTCGGCGAGCTCATAGTTGGTTGTACCGACCTGGGTGGCGGCGAGATAGTCTCCTGCGATGAACTCGTCAGAGGTCGTGAAGCGATCCTCATCAGCACGGACCATGAACTTCTGGATGGTCGTCATGTACGAGTCGGAATACGCAACGATTGCCTTGCGTTCCTCGGTTATCGAGATGCCGTCTGCAGCTGTGTCGTATACGCCCTGGCCGGTCTCCTCGATGACTGCAGGCCAACCTGCTTCGACGAACTCGGCCTCACAGTCGAGCCTGTCACAGATCTCTCTCCAGATGTCGTAGTCGAAGCCTGCGCCTTCACCGGTTGCGTCATCGATGTAGTTGAACGGCGGGTAAAGGTTCTCCACGCCAACCGTCACCGTCTGCCCATCGAGACTCTCGTCTCCTCCTCCGCACGCCGCCGCGACAAGCGCGACCGCGATTACGAGGATGAAGATCCTGCTTGTTCTTTTCATTGATGCTCCTCCACTATTTGCCTTCGCGAGTCGTCGTCACACCGTAGTCACAAAGGTACTCCTCTGCGCCGCCCGCATGGGCGGACCGACCTTTCAGGGCGTTTCCGGTTGTTTGGGAGCGCATGTCCATCTCGGCCTGCTCTAAGGTTGGCCCAATGTGGCGAAAAACAAAAATCATCGCGACTCTCGGACCTGTGACGGAGTCGCCTGAGGCTGTTCACAAACTCATCGAGCGCGGCATGAACGTTGCGCGTTTCAACTTCAGCCACGGGAGCCATGCCGATCATGCACGACGATTTGAGATCGTCAGACGGTGCGCCTCGGATGCCGACACACCCATTGCGATAATGCAGGACATCCAGGGACCGAAGATCCGCGTTGGCGAGTTTCCGGGCGGAGGTGTGGAACTCGTGGTCGGGTCGAAGGTCCGCCTCCACGCAGGCGAAGGTATCGGTGACGCAGAGAACATCTATGTCGCCTATCTCGAGTGTGTGGAGATGAGCGTCGGAGGGGCTGTCCACCTCGCCGACGGGCTCGTCGAACTCGAAGCGACCGTCGTTGACGATGAGGGCGTCACGGCAACAGTGATTCAGGGCGGTGAGCTACTCGAGCGCAAAGGCGTCTCGTTCCCCGGCGCAAGGACATCCATCCCGGCTGTCACGGACAAGGATGCCGTAGATCTCGAGTTCGGTCTCGGTCTTGGCTTCGATCTCATTGCTGCATCGTTTGTGAATTCGGGGAGCGACATCCGTTCCGTTCGCGAGATCGCCGGCAGCCGACCGGTCATCGCCAAGATCGAGACCGCGGTCGGTTACATGAATCTCGACGACATACTTGAAGAGGCAGATGGGGCAATGGTCGCCCGCGGCGATCTCGGTGTCGAGCTCTCGATCGAATCCGTGCCGCGGGCACAGTTCGAGATCATCAATCGAGCCAACGCTGCAGGCAAGATCTCGATCATTGCAACCGAGATGCTCGAATCGATGATCACCAGCCCCCGACCCACGCGTGCTGAGGTAACCGATGTGTACCGCTCGGTGCTTGATGGGACCGACGCTGTGATGCTCTCGGCCGAAACGGCGATCGGTGACTTCCCCACTCGGGCGGTGAAGCTCATGGCCTCGATCTGCGCCGAGGCTGAGCGCTCCCCGAGCTTTGGCAGGGCGACGGAAATCTCGAATCTCTCCGAAGGTGCAGCCTTCGCTTCCGCAACAGCGGAAGCTTCGGTCGACACCGCCGACCGTCTCGGCCTCGACACGATCGTTGCCTTCACAGAGAGTGGCACCACTGCGCGTCTCCTGTCGAAGTACAGGTCGAGGGCGGACGTCTACGCGTTCACTCCGGTCGTGAGCACCTATCGCCAGATGGCGATCTACGGAGGTGTGCGCCCGATGCTGATCGATCGTGTGCACTCAACGGATGACATGATCGCAGCGGCTGAGACCGAATTGTTACGTCGAGGACTGGTGAAGAAGGGTGACGGCCTCGTGATGGTCGCGGGTGTTCCCCCCAACCAGAGTGCATCCACCAATCTGATGAAACTCCACAGGGCGGGATCTGGAGACGTGCTTCATCCAGTATCGGACATCTGACGGCGTAGCTTGATTGTCCGTGTCTCGGTGTGACCGAGGGCTTCTTGCTGTACCACTCAGAGACCTGGTAGTTATGGCTCGTATACGCCGACTGTCAGGGTCACCGTGGTGCCCGCATCGACCCAATCGCCCGGCGCCGGGTCCTGGGTGAGGACGATGCCATCCTTGGCTGGGTTGTCAACGAATCCTGTGACCTTTGCTGCGAGCAGCTCCGCCTCAGAGAGGATCTCGAGGGCAGCCTCCCAGGTGAGGTCCACCACCGAACCGAGCTTGACGGGACAGTGCACCGGCTCACCGGAGACCTCACAGGGATGGACCAGGTACTGCTCGGTCAGGGTGCGATATCGATGAACCAGATTGAGGTCCGTTTCGGTTCGCCCATCCGGATACGTCACGATACGGTCGACCTTGATGAGGAACCCGCTGATCCCGGAGCGGATGTTCTCCATCTCTCCCGGAACGAGGATGTCCTCCTCGTCAGCGACGAACTCTTTCTCGAACTCGACGACGTCCTCGGGTTCGTGGGTGTCATCAATGCACGTGGTGCCGCCGTTGTCACCGTACATCTTGACCGTGATCGACGTGTCCGTGTATGCCGTGGCTATGACCACGGGGTGCTCGGTGTTGTTCCTGAACGCCACGTCTGGCCCGGGCACGCCGAGGGTGGCTTCGCGTCCCATCGGGTAGCGAGTGAAGTACAGCGAGTGAGGTTTGTGCCCAGCATCCTCGAGGCATGAGAAGAACACGGCGTTGAACAGCGTGGTTCCGAATTGGCTGACACCGCCGCCGATGTTTGCAGGGTGATCGCAGCAGTACGGTTCGCCGTTGATGATCGCGGGCGCTGCGACGTAGCCCTTTGCCTCGGTTCGTTCCCCGACCTGGCCGTTGATCGACCACTCATCACCCGGCAGCACGATCGCGCCGTTGACGTCGTCGGCCATCTGATGGATGTTGATCACACGAGGCTGACCTGCAGGGTGCATAGTGGTGAATCCGGAGAGCGGGCCAAGGGATGTGAATGCCTCAGCGGCCTCCGTCGTGAATTGTGGCTCGGCTCCGACCAGCAGCGGGAACGTCCCGATTCCTGATCCGAGGGCTGCTGTCTTCATCTCTGCCATGAGGGTTGGCGTGTCAAGGAGCGTTCCGCTATGTCCGGGGACGACCGAGAATTCGTCGGTTTCGAGATCGATGTCGAACTTCGCGTCGACGGGTTCAATCTCATATTCCGCGCGTCTCGGCTCAAGTATTTCAAGGACACGATCTGAATCGAAGGCCACTTCGATCCTGGTGCCTTCCGGGTTGAGGTTTGCACGCACAGCCGATGCAAGGTGTTCGGGCCTGAAGGTCGTCCTGAAGCCAACGGTTGGGGAGATCATCGTGATTGCAGAGTTGATCATCAGCGTCATCTCGGCAGCTGCGGAGTCGATGTCCATGTCCGTGAGCGTCGGGATCGAGTCGATCACGTCGAGGGTGACACCCTCCTTGTTCAGCGTGCTCATTTCGGCAACGACCTTGCTGTGTGCAGCGTCAGGATCGAGTGACTGGCCAGCCCTCGGATACTCTGGGGTGACGACATCGTCAACGACGGTGACGCCGCCGTTGTACGCGGGGTTCGGAATCGCTTCAGCTTCCCATGTGGTGATGGTCTTATCGATAGCGGCGTTGTCAAATTCGATCGTGAGCGGGATGTCCTCAACGGTCGAGAAAGATCGGATCCATGATGAGAAGTTCTCAACCACGCCGGCTGAGCGCCTGATGACGAGCGCCTCGTCGATGGCGGTATCCACGTCCGCGGTGAGACCTACTGCAACCGGCGAGAGTTTGAACACATTGCCGTTCAAAGTGAACACGCCTGTGTTGGTGCGCAACTGGTTCTCGTACGCCTCAACCGCAAGTGTCGCATCGGCTCGACTCATGCCGCCAACCTGTACGCCATCGATCGTGACGTTTCGTGCGATCTCGGTGGTCGACGTCGCCCGATCAGCCAGATACACACCGAGGGGGAGCAGCAGGATCGCGAGGGGAACGAAGACGAATATGGCTTTTCTTGGCTTCATGTCGGTTTTGTCGCGATGCTGTGAGGTTTCTGGAAGTGTAGGAAGGGACCCACGAAACTGATGGCTATGCACCAAGGCCTGTCGGCTCAGCCCCCAGCGGTCGTGGTCGTCGTCGGTGTGGTTGTGGTAGTGGTTGTCCCGTCCCATTTCCAGACCTCGATCGTGATGACCGTTTCGAGATCCTGGAAACCTTCGGGACTGTACGACTTGACGATGCCTTCGAGTGTCTGATCGCTTGTCGTCGCCTCGACTGGAGCGACGCCGAAACCTGCGGCCGTCAGGGATGCGCTCGCCTCTGCCTGGGTTAGACCAGTAACGGCTGGCACGCCGATTGGGCAGACGCCGTCTCCGCCGACCTTCTCTTCACATGGGTGCATCAGGATGACGTTGCGTTCACCCCGATAGGTCCATGGGAACCTTTCACGTTCGATCTCGTTGCCCTCCACGTCATAGAAGGACCGCCAGTTGACGATCGACCACCCGCCCGAACCCGCGTTCTCGACGAACTCCTCGCCGGGGGCTACTCTTCCCTCTTCGTCTGCCCGGTACAGGACCACTGCGCTTCTATACCCCGTGCGGTCCCCTCGTTCGGTGCCACAGGTGGTTTCGCCGTTGTTCCCGAAGAATGTGACCGTGATCGTTCGGTCCGTGTACGACGTTCTGATGATCACGGGTGCTTGCGTGTCGTTCTCGAACACAACGTCAGGATGTGGGTAGCCGAGCGTGGCCTCGCGACCTTCGGGGTACTTTCGGAAATAGATGCTGTGCGGTTGGTGCGAGACATCCTTCAAACAGCTGAAGTAGATGGCGTTGAAGATCGTGGTTCCGAACTGGCTCACGCCTCCGCCGACATTGACGGGTTCCTGCTCACATGAAAGTTCACCCCCCACGATCGCGCAGTCGTACTTGAATCCCTTCTCAAGCGTGCGACGGCCCACCCTTTCGTTGACGGAGAACTCTTCGCCTGGCATGACGATGGATTCATCGACGAAATCAGCCATGAGATGGATGTTGTGCACGCGATTGTTTCCGGGGGTCCACGTGGTGAACTCGGCAAGCTCATAGAGTTCACCGAATGACTCTGCCATCTCGGTTGTGAAATCTGGTTCGGCGTCCTTGTTGACCGGGAGCTCGCCCTTCCCGTCTCCAAGAGCAGCCACCTCGACCGCCGCCGAGATGTCGGCTGCGTTCACTGTGGTCCCGTTGAGACCTGGGACGAGTTCAATCGTGTCGTCTTCGGGAAGGCCCTCCATGTCCTCTTGAGGGGAATCCTTGATCTCGTACTGGTCGGGAAGATCCTCGAAGTCATCGACGAGCACGGTCTCCCAGCGCGCATCGACCGGAGCGATTTCGAGATCCTCACGAACGGCCTCGACGAGGGGAGCGATGATCGACGGATTGATGGAGAATTCGATGTACGGATTGTCACCGTGGACAATCTGTGCTCGCAGCGCACGTCCGAGGGTGGCGGATTCGACGTGGAACTCGAAGCCATATTCATCATTGGTGAGCACCACTCCGCGCCTGATGATCGTGTTGGCTCTCTCGACGCCGGTGTCGATATCGACATCGGTGAGCTCGGGATCGGAGTCGATGATGGGAAGGATGACCGTTTCCGTGCTCCCGGACTCTAACGCACCAAGCAGTAGGTCATAAGCGGCATCTCTTGCGATCGCGTCGCCCGACTTCGGATACTCGTATGACACGATGCTGTTCGCGATCTGGATCGACCCCTCATATGCGGGGTTCGGGATCGCGTCGCGTTCCCACTCGATGAGCTGTACCAACACCAATTCGCGATCGAGCGTCGCTTCCAGGGGAACGTCAACGTCTTCAGTGAACGCGCTGAACCAGTCACCTATCCCTTCCTTTCGCAGCCCCAGCGCTTCGTTCACAGCGCTCTCGCTGTCAAACGCAAGCCCGACGTCCTGTGGATCAAGCTCGTATGTTCTTCCGTTCACCTCGATGCGCGCGAGACTCGAGGTGAGGTCGCTCGCGTGCTCGTTCACGGATGCGATCGCCTCTTCCTCTGTCTGTCTGGCGACGTCGACGCCCGCGATGGTGACATTCCGAGCGACCTTGTCTGATGCTGCTGCGCTGTCAACGAAATAGATCGACAGAGGCAGAAGGAGAATCATCACGGGCACCGCGACGAAGAGGAGAATTCTTGATCTGGAGGCTGCCATCGGTTCTTCCCTGGGGATCTGCTATTGGCTCGTGCGAGTATATGTAAGGGTCCTGAGTAGCGGCCTGCTTTTCGGACTCAGACGAGAATCTGGATACGATCGCTGTGTGTCATCATTCAGACGAATTCCCCCAGGCGAAGAGTTCCCGGTTTCTGCGACCCTCTTCGTTACCTATCTGAAGTGCCCGCAACAGGCGCTTGCCCGCCTGCAGGGTGTGTATCCCCCGACAACTGTCGAGATGTTCAGGGGCAATCTCGCTCATCGCATCTTTGCAAGACATCTCGTCGATGGCCTCATCGCACCGGACGACTTCACAGATGTATGTCGACAAGAGGCCGGCACGCACCTTGGAGGTTCGATGGCCTCGCTGTCGCTCAAACCCTCCGAGTTCAGGGCGATCACCGCCGAGGTCGAGCAGTTGTACGATCGGTTCAAGTCCCTTCCGACTGAGGGCTTCACCGATGCCGAAGTTGACGTGCAGAGTGAACCGAGCCAAGGAATCTCGTTGCGTGGCCGTGTGGACGCCGTGTTCGTCGACGGTGATGGCGTTCGAATAGTCGATTGGAAGACCGGTTCGTACCTCGATGACGCCGGACCGCAGCTCGCTTTCTACGCAATGGCGTGGAAGCTCGCCACTGGATCGTTGCCGACGACCATGGAGGCCTTGTCATTGAAGACGGGTGAGAGGCGTGTAACCCGACCGACCAACGAGGACACGGCTGGCACAGAGGCGCAGGTCGCGGACATGATCACTGCTCTCCGGGCCGCAATGGCGAAGCGATCAGAGATGCCGAGAACCGCCGGTCCCCACTGTCGATGGTGTCCGCTGCTCGAGGAATGCGGGGAAGGCACCGCGGCCATGGACATGTTGGGTTAACGTTCGATAGACGGTTCACCGTGAACCTCTTTGTCTGTCCTGTGTCGCCTCGCTGACCGTTACCCTCGCCTCCATGCCCCGGTCCCTTCTCGCCATCCACGCCCACCCAGACGATGAGTCTTCCAAAGGCGCAGCTACCGTTGCGAGGTACGTGTCTGATGGTGTGCGGGCGGTCCTCGTGACCGCCACGGGCGGGGAAGCCGGCGATATTCTCAATCCAGCGATGGATCGGCCTGAGATCGTTGCGAACCTTCCACAGGTCCGGGCAGACGAACTCGCCGCCGCTGCAGACATCATCGGGTACGAGAAGGTGACGATGTTGGGTTACCGAGACTCCGGGATGCCGGACTCAGATGCGAATGGGCATCCCGAAGCGTTCTGTCACCAATCCTTCGACGAAGTTCTCGGGAAACTCGTCGGGATCGTGAGAAGCGAGCGACCAGACGTGGTGTTCGGGTACGACGCTCACGAATTCTATCCGCATCCTGACCATTTACGGGTACACGAGCTATCGAGGGCCTTGGTCGACGCCGCTGCCGATGACTCGATGTTCCCCGATCTTGGGGCACCATGGCAGATCACGAAGCTTTATGCACCTGTGTTCACCACGGACCGCATCACAGCACTCCACAACGCGATGCTTGACACCGTTGGTGAGTCGCCGTTCGCATTGTGGATCGAGCGAATGGGTTCGTTTGAGCAGCCGGAGCGACAGGTGACAAAGGTAGATGTCACCGGCTTCGTTGACCTGGGCAGAGATGCGCTTCGGGCACACCGCACCCAGGTCGATCCGGATGGATTCTGGTTCGCAGTGCCGACCGAAATCGTGGAATCAGTGTATCCGTGGGAAGACTTCGAACTTCTGTACTCTGGAGTCGGATGGAGCGAAGGGGAAGATGACCTCTTCTTCGGCATGTGATGTTCGATCAACTATCGGTCTGTGGCCGCTGTCTGCTGGAATAGGTACGTGGCTGATCCAGTAACCGAATTCAGGGATGCACTCGACCGTGTACCTCGCGAGCTCCTCGATCATGAGGCCGCTCGAATACTCGCTGACGCCATGACGTCTGCCGACGTCCTCGAGAGACTCATCTCGGCACCACGATCTGTCGTTCTCACAGGCTGCACCGGCGTTGGCAAGTCACATCTCGTCAACGAGCTTGTCGGTACCGAAGTCACGGCTGTGGGCGTTCTGCGACCGACAACCCGCTCGATAGTGATGGCCGGTTCGGCAGGGCCTGCGCCCATCGCCCGTGAATGTGAGTATGTGGTGGCTCTGGGCGCGCCGAGCGGGCTCGTTGCCGTTGACACACCCGGATGGGACATCGATCCAGGTGCCGTGGGTGCTGCCCTTGAGAGCGCAGATATCGGAATCTTGGTTGTATCCCCGACACGGTACGGCGACGCGACGACTTCTGCTCTGTGGGACTCGATGGCTACGGTGCCTGCGAGACTTGTTGTGTTGAACCGTATGTCTGGATCTGAGTCCGAGCGCTCCGAAATGGTCGAGTTCGTAACGGAGCGGTTCGCTGTGTCGGGGATCTCAGTGGTTGACGAGAATGGCGAGGCCGACGCTTTCATACGAACCGTCCTGGCGGACGTGGCAGAGGCCGACCTTCTCGACGGCAAGACAACGATCGCCCGCAAGTCAGCCGTGAGCGGTGGTCGCCACGTTGCGGGTGTCGTAACCGCGGCGGCCATCGATCTTGGGCATCTCGATCAAGCGATCGACACCGTGACACTGCCAACGATCCGCAATCGAGGAATGGCCGTGCGTGAGAGCTGGCTTGCGACCGAACAGGAGATCATGGCCCACATCGATAGCTCCGTCGGGACGCTCGACAAGGCGATTGTCGATGCCAGCGGCGGGGGGATAGCCGTGCGAATCCTTGAAGATCTCGGCGCGTGGGATCGGTCTGACACCGAAGGTGACCTTGCTCTGTGGAGGGACACTGCCGCGGCACGCTTCAGGCATGACGCGACGATCCGCTGGCGTCGTTCGTTCACCGAACAGCTCCTCGACCAGACTTCGTGGAAGGTAGGCGTGAACACGACCGTTCAGGTCCCCAAGCGGGTTGCGAAGGTGATGAGGCCAAACCTCGACAGGACAGTCACTGAAATCCACAACCAGCTGGTGGCCCTTGCCAACGCTGCGGTGGAGGAGCGACTAGCAGCCTGGACGTTGAGGGTTGCCCATGCCGGATCCTTCAAGCCAGGTGAACTCCTTGCTGTCTCTGATGCATTGAGCGGTCGATGAGTGATCTCGAGTCGCTCCTTGATCTCGCCGATCTCGCCGTCGCACGCTGTGAAGATGTGGTGCCTGAGCCGTCGAGAATCAACCTCGCAAGGGTTGTGCGGCGTTCGAGGCACAGGCTCGGCCATCTCGGAGAGGTCCTGGTCGTCGCGTTCGCCGGGGGAACGGGATCTGGAAAGTCGTCACTGCTGAATGCTGTCCTCGGAGAAGAGGTCTCACAGGTCGGGGTTGCGCGCCCTACGACTGACGATGCCCTTGCCGTGATTCCAGAGGGTTCGGCGTCGAGATTCCGCCGATTGCTGTCAGAGCTCGGTGTGAAGGAGCAGATCGCGGCATCGAAGCTCAAGTCCTCTGTTCTCGTCGATCTGCCTGACTTCGACAGCACCGCAGAGGCTCACCGCCACGTCGTTGAGGATGTCATACCGCGCGTTGACGCGGTCGTTTGGATATTCGATCCCGAAAAGTATGCGGACCGCGTGATCCACACCGAGTTCCTGGCAGGAACGGTGCCTTATGAGAGTCAGTTCATCTTCGTCCTCAACCAGGTCGATCGTCTCGGCGACGAAGCGATCCTGGTCGCTGCTGACCTGACCAGGATGCTCAAAGAAACGGGGTTCGCCAGCCCTCAGGTGGTCACGACGATCGCATCCGGAACCGAGACAGAGGTATCACAACTCGTCGCAGCTCTCACAGGACGGCTCGCCCTCAAGAGGACAGCCATCACGAAACTGGTGACAGATCTGAGAATCGCAGCGAATGATGGCTGGCGGGAGATCACGGAAACGGCGGCCACAGATCATCCTGATGACATCGACGAAGACATGTTGGGTGTTGCAGCTGCAACGTTCGTATCTTTGGGAGTCGAAGCCGCTGAAGTGCTTTTTCGAGTTGAGGAGAGATGACAGGTGTTCGCGACGATTGAAGAATGGGCGAGGGATCTCAGGGAATCTGTTGGAGGAGAGGTGCTCGCAACGATTGCTGTCGTCGTCGGGGCGTTCGTGGTCCTGTGGGCCGCCAAACGTTCGATACGACGCTGGTCGAGCAGAGTGGAACGTCGGTATATGGAATCCCACGACCACTCAGACCGTGAGCGTGGCCAACGGCTCGTGACTCTCACCGGCGTCATGGAGATACTGCTGAAGTTGGTCGTCTGGGCGATCGTGATTCTCACCGTCATGGGCATCTGGGGAATCCCGATGTCCCCGTTCATCGCGATCGCTGCCACCCTCGGTATCGCAGTCGGGTTCGGTGCCCAGGATCTCGTCAGGGACGTCATTGCAGGGTTCTTCATTCTCGCCGAGGATCAGTTCGGTATCGGAGACGTTGTCTCCATCGCTGGCGTTTCAGGAACGGTCGAGGCGATCAGGTTGAGGACGACGGTTCTGCGGGACATCAACGGAAACGCTCATCACGTACCGAATGGCCACATCACCGTTGCTTCGAACATGACCCCTGACTTCGCACGGGTGGTCGCAGACATCGGTGTGTCCTATGACACCGATGTAGACAGAGCGATCGAGGTCATTGCCGATGAAATGGATCTCCTTGCGAACGACCCCGAGTGGTCTGCCAGCTTCACCCAGCCGCCCGAAATGCTCGGGGTGAACAAGCTCGATGATTCTGCCGTGGTCATCAGGACACTCGCAACGGTCATCACGGAGCAGCGCTGGAAGGTCAAGCGCGAGTTCCTACGACGAATCAAGAACCGTCTTGATGCTGAAGGCATCGAGATCCCATACAACTACGTCAGCGTCGTGATTCAGAGTGACGACGCCTGACTCTCAGGTCTCAGCACAAGGATCGCATCATCAACGGGCGTGATCTCGAGATACCCGGCATTGCCAAGCAATTCGCCATCGGCGTGAAAAGGTGCATGCGGTTCGGCCTCGATGACGAGTGATTCGTATTCGGTCCAAACCCGAATCCCTGTAGCGTCCCTGTGCTTTCGCCCGAATGCTGCTCGCGTGAGGATCTCTGATGACCGAATGAGTCCGAGGCTGCTGGCCGCAAGGGTCGCCACGCCATCGATTCTCTCCGTCGTGAGATGAAGCGGGACCTTCCCGAAATAGGTGTAGGGGTGGTGTACCTGTGTAAGGGCCACAACACCATCGAACCGGTCACCGTCACATGTCAACCGCAGATGCGGCTTGTGGGTCCGCCACGTCGACAGGAGACGGCCGACGGCGGTTCTCGCATAGTGAATTCCCCCGAAACGCACTTTCGCGTATGGTCGGGACTCCGCCACCGAAACGACGTCCGCATCGAACCCGACACCGAGGGAGAACGTCGCATACCTCCTCATGGGTCCAAGGTCAGTTTGTGCCTCGACGCGAACCATCCGTGTCGGGATCGGGCCGAGATCTGCGGCTGACCCCGCAGCGATGAGTGGCTTCAGGGGAATATCGAGGATCCGCGCAAGCACGTTCGTCGTCCCCGCAGGGATGAGACCGAGTGCCGTGTCCGTTCCCACGAGGGAGTTCGCGACGTGGTGGGCAACCCCATCGCCACCCATCGCGAAAACGACGTCGAAGCCTCTCTCAGCTGCTTCAGCGGCCGTTCGAGCGGTATCCGCGGGGCTGATGGGCCACTCTGTTGTGAGGTCGAACGATGACGAGAGTGAGCCGACGACCTCCCGGAACAATCCACCGGTGAATTGGGATGCCGAAGGATTGGAGATCAACATTGCAGAGGTCATGGGGTAAACGTAGTACGTGGTGCGTTTGACGGTACGAGAGGAACCATCCGCTCCATCCCCAGGTCGAGAAGCTCAACCCGCGAGTAGCTTCTCCACTTGGATTCGTAGATCGATCGGTCGGAACGGCTTGGTCATGAACGCATCCGCTCCGCCCTGGGCGGCCCGGTCGGCCATCTCGGGCTGAGCATGGGCAGTCAGCACAAGGACCTTGACCTCTGCCGAGTTCGGGTCCTGCCGCAGTTGGCTGAGCACTTCCCAACCATCGAGACCCGGAAGACCGATGTCCAGCACAACAATGTCTGGATTCAGTGACTTGATCTGTTCGAGTCCCGTCACACCGTCCACCGCGCTGGACACGTCAACATCGAGTACGCGAAGGCATACCTCGATCAGTCTCCTGACCGATGCCGAGTCCTCGATAACCAGTACTTTTTGATCCACGGGTTGTCATCGGCGCGTCGTTGCAGTCCCTTCAGCGATTCATTCATTCCCGGTGTGGCTTGGGAGCAGGGCAGTGCATACCCTTACATCGTTGGACCCGATCTGTCTGGAGGCCACGTGCTGACTCCCTACCGCTCCGAACCGTATTCGGACTTCACCGATCCTTCGACGATCGATGCCTACGAAGCTGCGCTCGAAAAAGTGTCCGCGTCGCTCGGCGAACGATCCCTGCTTGTTATTGGTGATGAACGAGTCGATACGAAGAAGTCCATAGAGTCCGTGAACCCGGCGGATCCCTCTCAGATCGTTGGCACATCTGCGTCTGCAGACCGTGGCCACGTCGACACCGCCATTGACGCAGCGTGGGATGCGTACCGAGGTTGGTCGTCGCGCACGGCCGAGGAACGCGCAGGCATGATCCATCGGATCGGCGACATGATTCAGGAACGAAGGTTCGAATTCGCTGCGTGGCAGACATTCGAAGCCGGAAAGAACTGGCCTGAGGCTGAGGCAGATGTCGCTGAAGCGATCGACTTCTGTAGGTACTACGCGCATCAGGCGCTGGCGATGTCCGAACCGGTGGCCGTCGATCAGTACCACGGTGAAACGAACGAGTCATGGTTGCAGCCGATAGGAGCAGGGGTGGTGATTCCACCGTGGAACTTCCCCCTGGCGATCCTCGTCGGTATGACGGTTGGTCCGGTTGCGGCGGGGAACACCGTGATCGTGAAACCTGCGTCCAATACGCCCATGGTGGGATGGGGCTTCATCAAGCTTCTCGAGGAAGCGGGACTTCCTCGAGGCGTTGTCAACTACCTCCCCGGATCCGGCGGGGCCATCGGTGATGCACTCGTGGATCATCCACGAACCAGATTCATCAACTTCACCGGATCCAAAGAGGTCGGTCTTCGTATTGCGGAACGTTCCGCAAGAGTCGCCGACGGTCAGAAGTGGCTCAAGCGGTCGTACATGGAGATGGGCGGCAAAGATGCTCTGATCGTTGATGACACTGCGGACCTCGATGCCGCTGCCATCGACGCGGTTCGGTCGGCCTTCGGATTCCAGGGACAGAAATGTTCGGCATGTTCGAGGCTGATCGTGTTCGGAACGATCCATGATGCCCTGATGGACAGGATCATCGATCACGCGTCTCGATTGAGCGTCGGACCTCCCGTGGAGAACCACCCTGTCGGACCTGTGATCTCCCATGCCCAGCACGTTGCGATCTTGGCAGATATCGAGGCGGGGAAGCGCGAGGGCGAGCTTGTCATGGGTGGTGCCGCGATCGAGCGGGACGGCGGCTACTACATCGAACCGACGATCTTTGACGGTGTCGCCCCGGATGCTCGGCTTGCTCAGCATGAGATCTTCGGCCCCGTGCTCTCTGTTATCAAAGTGGACGACTTCGACGAGGCTCTCGACGTGGCGAACGGAACCGAGTTCGGTCTGACCGGAGGTTTGCACTCGCTCGATGACGCAAGGCTCGAGCGGGCAAAACGTGAGTTCCACGTCGGGAACCTGTATCTGAACCGCAAGATCACTGGTGCTCTTGTCGGTATACAGCCGTTCGGTGGCTTCAACATGTCCGGGAGCAACGCAAAAGCCGGTGGTCCTGACTATCTGCGTCTCTTCATGGAGATGAAATCGGTCGCTACGCGCCTCCAGACGGACGACTGAGAACAGACGACAGAACGCTGCGCTGTCAGAGGTCGGAAGTCGTCGGCTGCAGCGCCTGTGCCTAACCGGTGTAGGCGTACCGGATCACTGCGTTGCCGAGGGTGTCAGACACGATCACGGTGTCGCCCTGGTTCGACCAGACGGCGCCGTCATTGCACCAGTGGACCGCACCGGTCGGCCCACCCTGACAGCCAGTCACAACAGTGACAGACTCGCCCGGCGCAAGAACGATGCCTTCTGGGAAGGTCATGCGGTTGATCGAACTCTCATCCCTGATGACCCAACCCGAGAGAGAGACCCGTCCGTACCCCTCGTTGGCGATCTTCACGTACTCCTGGTCGAGGTGCTCGTTGTCCGGTCCCTGTGGGTCGAATTGGATGTCAGCCACTCTGATGACGGGACGGTCGGCGCTTGCACCTTCAGCATCGCCGCACACGAACGTGCCCCACATCCCCAAACCGGATTGGAACGCCGTGGCCTCGAGAGATTTGAAGCTCCGTTCATACTCGTGACCGTTGGACATTCCGATCGCGTTGCCTGACTCGATCATCTCGGAGTTGATGAATACCGGACCATCGGTTTCGTCGAGATAGACGTATCGGAGCAAGCGACCGAACTGATCAGTGTCGTCCTCGCCCGGAACGAGAAGGAGATTACGACCGGTGAGTAACTCTGACAGATGTGCGGTTGACTCGGGTCCCCAGCATTCTGACCTCTCCGGTGCGTTGATCCCGAGCAACCTGAGTTCGTATTCCACGCCGTCGATACGTACAGCGATCGTGTCTCCGTCTGTCACAGAGACAACCGCACCGACGATTCGCTCCTCCGGTGGAGGAAGAGTCTGTGGTGTGGTCGTGAGAACTGTGCCGCTGCCGAGAACGGTTGTCGACGTTGTCGTGTCTTCGAAAGCGTCCGGCGTGGGCCTCGTATCACACCCGGACGCGACAAAAGCGAGAACGATGATGATGAAGCCGATCCCCCTGCGCACAGCGTTGCGTCCCATGTCGTAAATGTAGCGGCTGTGCAGAAGAACCTTCTCAGGCCGCGCCCGTCACCGGCGTAGGATGCGTCATCCGAGCAACAGCGGAGGAGCGGATCATGGCGAATCTTTTTGATCTGACCGGTAGGACTGCACTTGTGACCGGTGGCAACCACGGGATCGGGCTGGGGATGGCAGAGGCGCTCGCTGACGCGGGTGCATCCCTGGCGATCTGGGGGAGGGATTCGGGGCGCAACGAGAGCGCTGCCGAGGTCCTCAGCACCTACGGCGTCGACGTGTACACGTTCGAGGTCGATGTGGCAGACGAGGAAGTCGTTGTAGAGGCATTCGCGGGAACCGTCGACGCGCTCGGTCATGTCGACACCGTGTTCGCCAACGCAGGGGTGGGTGCCGGAGGGACCCGCTTCGGCGAGATGACGACAGAGGAGTGGCGGTGGATCTTCAATGTCAACATGGAAGGGGTCTTCTGGACGTTCCGTGAAGCAGTGAACCATATGCAGCCACGAGGCAGTGGTTCACTTGTGGTCACGTCGTCGACGTCGGCAGACGTGGGCTTTCCAAGGGGAGAGCACTATGCAGCGACCAAGGCGGGTGTGAGAGCGATGATCCAAGGACTTGCCGTTGAGTACGGCCGGTACGGGATCCGCGCCAACGCAATCGCCCCGGGTTGGGTTGTCACAGGCATGACCGATGGATTCATCGAAAGCGATCGATTCGAGTCGGCCTTCAAGGCGAGGATTCCCGTTGGCCGATGGGGTAAGCCCGAGGACTTCGCCGGAATCGCCGTATATCTCGCCTCGGACGCCTCGAGTTGGCACACCGGAGACACGATCACGATCGACGGCGGCTACCTCCAGTTCTGAACCAGCCGGCCGCGTACCCAGGGTTCCATTCCACAAAGAGGTGCAATGTGGCCCATGGAACGGGAAACGTGACCCGACTGAGGGTTCGGTCGTAGAAGTACCATGGCTGCGAGGAACCTTGACAAGCGAGGAAGCATGATCACTTTTGATGAACAGGTCGCGATCGTTACCGGTGCAGGACACGGACTTGGCAGGTCTCACGCCCTCGCCCTGGCCGAACGGGGCGCAAGGGTCGTTGTGAACGATCTGGGTGGTGCCCGTGACGGGACCGGATCATCGTCTGAAGCTGCCAAGGGCGTTGTTGCCGAGATCGAAGCTGCCGGTGGGGAAGCAGTAGCGAACGGCGCGGATGTCACCGACCTCGAGTCTGTCACCTCGATGGTCGATGCTGCCATCGAGCGATGGGGTCGGGTCGACATCCTCATCAACAATGCAGGCATCCTGCGAGACAAGTCTTTCGCAAAGATGGACATGTCCGACTTTGCTGCCGTTGTCAACGTGCATCTGAGGGGAACGGCGATATGCACCAAGGCCGTCTGGGACCAGATGCGCGGGCAGAACTATGGGCGGATCGTTGTGACCACGTCGTCATCAGGGCTGTACGGCAACTTTGGGCAGGCGAATTACGGCGCGGCGAAGCTTGGTGTTGTTGGATTCATGAACACGCTTCGCGCCGAAGGGGCAAAATACGACATTCGAATCAACGCACTCTCTCCGGTCGCACACACCCGGATGACGGACGACCTACTTCCCGACGAGGCAAAAGAGCTGTTGAAACCGGAAGAAGTCACCCCCGGTCTGCTGTTCCTAGTATCAAAGGACGCTCCGAATGGTGTCGTTCTCACAGCGGGCGCAGGCGGATTCGCCTCCGCTCGGATATACGAGACCGAAGGAATCTGGCTGCCACCCCAAGAGAGGACTCCCGAGACGATTGCTGCCAGGTTCGACGAGATCAGGGACCCGGAGGGTCAAGAGGAATTCACAGCCGGCGGTGAGCAGTCGATGAAGTTCTTGCGCAAGGCCATGGCCGGCGTGCAGGAAGAGAGCTGAGGCACACGATGAAAGAAGCAGTGATCGTATCGGCGGCCCGCACACCGATAGGGAAGGCGTACAGAGGAGCGTTCAACAACCTTGAAGCTCCGAGCCTCGGAGCCGTACCGATAGTGGCCGCAATCGAACGCGCCGGTGTCGACCCTGCCGAAGTGGACGATGTGATCATGGGTTGTGCAATGGCCCAGGGCACACAGTTCCTCAACATCGGAAGATTGAGCGCGCTCACGGCAGGGCTACCCACCTCGGTGAGCGGCATGACCATCGATCGACAGTGTTCGTCAGGCATGATGGCGATCGCCACCGCGGCCAAACAGATCATCGTTGATGGCATGCAGGTCGTCGTTGCCGGCGGCGTCGAGTCGATCTCGCTCGCACAGAACGAACACACGAACACCTTCAGGCTGATCGATCCAGCCCTCATCGCTCTTCACCCCGCGGCGTACCTCCCGATGCTTGGAACTGCCGAAGTGGTGGCAGAGCGGTTCGGGATATCGCGTGAGGCCCAGGATGCCTATGGATATCAATCCCAGATGCGGACGGCAGCAGCTCAGGAAGCTGGTGCTCTTGATGACGAGATCGTCCCGGTCACCGCAAAGAAGCAGGTGATGGACCGCGAAACGGGTGAGACGAGTCTTGAGGAGATAACCCTCACCAAGGACGAAGGCAACCGTCCATCAACGACCCTCGATGGTCTCGCGGGGCTGCGCGCGGTGAACGAAGGTGGTGCGATCACGGCCGGGAACGCCAGCCAGCTATCTGACGGCGCGGCCGCAACCGTCGTGATGGACGCAGACCTGGCTCACGAGCGGGGACTCGAACCGTTGGGCTACTACAGGGGCATGGCGGTTGCGGGTGTCGACCCCGACATCATGGGCATCGGCCCTGTCTACGCCGTCCCGAAGTTGCTCGAAACGGCTGGGCTTGCGATGGACGACATCGACCTTTGGGAGCTGAACGAAGCCTTCGCCGTACAGGTTCTGTACTGCAGGGATGAACTCGGAATTCCCGATGAGAAGCTCAATGTGAACGGCGGTGCCATCTCGATCGGGCATCCATACGGCATGACGGGTGCACGCATGGTGATGCACGCCCTCATCGAGGGGAAGCGCCGTGGAGCGAAGTACGTCGTTTCGACGATGTGTGTTGGCGGAGGTATGGGAGCAGCAGGTCTGTTCGAGGTCGCTTGATGCGAGCGGTTCTGTGCACCGAATACGGGTCGCACGACAAGCTGATCCTGTCTGACGCACCTGACCCGATCCTGGGGCCTGGTCAGGTACTGATAGACGTGCACGCCGCGAGCCTGAATTTTCCCGACCTGCTTGTCATCCGGGGGGAGTATCAGTTCAAGCCCGAGCCGCCCTTCATACCCGGTGCGGAAGCTGCAGGAGTTGTCGCTGCACTCGGTGAGGGAGCCTCAGGGTTTGCTGTGGGCCAGCGCGTAACCTCGTTTGGTGTGGCCGGGGCCTTCGCCGAGAGAAGGATCGCGGACATTGGGTCGGTGATTCCGATCCCTGATGAGATCACATTCGAGACGGCAGCGGCGATGACGATGGCGTACGGGACCGCGTACCACGCCCTCGTGCAACGTGGACAGCTTCGTTCGGGGGAGAGTCTGCTTGTGCTCGGTGCCGCAGGTGGTGTCGGATCTGCCGCTGTTGAGGTCGGCAAGGTTCTCGGTGCGAAGGTCATTGCAGCGGCGAGCACAGACGAGAAGCTCGACTTCTGTCGCTCGATTGGCGCGGATCACACGATCAACTACACGACAGAGGATCTCAGGTCCAGGGTCAGAGAGATCACCGGTGGCCATGGCGCAGATGTCATGTATGACCCCGTTGGTGGTGATCTGGCCGAAACCGTCTTCCGATCGACCGCGTGGGGGGGACGGTATCTCGTCATCGGCTTCGCTGCCGGAGATGTGCCTGCGATCCCCCTGAATCTGCCGCTGCTCAAGGTCGCTTCGATCGTTGGTGTCTTCTTCGGGTCGTTCTCCGCCGAACAGCCCCAGATCGCCGCAGCGAACCTCGAGGAGATCACGCGCTTGATCGTTGCAGGCGAACTGAACCCGCCGGTAACCGAGACACTCCCTCTCGAACGAGTCGTCGATGCCTTCGAGCTCTTGGCCTCGCGCCGAGCCATGGGCAAAGTCATCCTCGAGGTGGCGGGCTAACCACTCCGCGCACACCCCCACGCGTCTTGCGTCCATTCGAGCCATATATGGCGCGTATGGACGCAAGAGTCAAGTGGATGTCATCTGGTCGTTCAGATCTTGCATTCCGGAGATCCAGCGGTCGTAGTCAAGGGCCTTTCGTTGGAAGTACTCCCCGACGATCGGGTGGGGGAGGATGAGAAACGTCTCGTTGGCGATGCCCTCAACCACAACATCGGCCACCTCGTCCGGGGTGATGGCGAGTCCCTCGACCCAGCCGCGCATCTCGTCCGTGTGGCCCACAAAGGCGTCGAGCATGGGCGTGTCCACGAACATCGGACAGAGGCACGAGACTTTGATTCCCCGGCTTCCGTAGGTCACAGATAGCCACTCGGCAAGCGCCACGGCGGCGTGTTTCGTCACCGAGTACGGGGCTGCCCCGATGTTGGTGAGTAGTCCTGCGGCGGACGCTGTCGTCAGGATGTAGCCCTCGCCGCGTTCCAGCATCCCTGGGAGCGCGTGGCGTGTGGCATAGACATGAGCCATGACGTTGACATCCCATGTCCGCTGCCAGTCCTCGTTCGGGGCGTCGACAGATCCATCGGTCGGAATTCCGGCGTTGAGGCAGAGAATGTCGATCCGGCCGTGGCTCGCCACGACCCGGCGAAACACGCCGGCCGTAGCGTCCTCGTCCGTGACATCGAGGGTGTGCGCCTCGCCATCGACCTCGTCTGCTGTCGATCGTGCTGCGTCGGGATCGACATCGACCACGATGACCTTCCGCGCGCGCTCCTCGGCGAATCGCCGCGCCATGGCGGCGCCGATCCCGCTGCCTCCACCGGTGATGACGACGACCTTGTCCCGAATGTCCAAATTCCACTCTCCTCGGTTGCCCCGTAGACCGTAGACCGCAATCGGTGGCTGGGTTTCGGCCATGGTTCCAGAGCCACCGTACCGTCTATCGTCTATCGTCTAGCGTCTAGCGAGAGAATCTCATGCCAGTCATACCTGCTGCAGAACTTGCGGATCACATCGGTGAGGAGACCGGTCGGTCTGAGTGGTTCACGATCGATCAGGACCGCATCAACACGTTCGCCGAGGCAACGATGGACCACCAATGGATCCATGTGGATCCCGATGCTGCGGCCCAGGGACCGTTCGGAAAGACCATCGCGCATGGCTTCCTCACACAGTCGCTACTCAGCTACCTGACCCTCGAGTCGATGCTGCTGCCCGATGGTGCCGTCATGTATATCAACTACGGATCAGACAAGGTACGGTTTCTCAACCCTGTGACAGTCGACTCCCGGGTGCGCACGGTTTCCGTGCTCAAGGATGTCAGGGAGAAATCTCCCGGCCAGATCCTGATCACGAATTCCGTGACCGTCGAGATCGATGGCCAGGAGAAGCCCGCCTTGGTTGCCGATCTACTCACGCTGGCGATCATGGGCCAGCCATCGTGACCGACAGCGACGATCACTCTGTCGTCGTAGATCGGGCGATCAGCGAACTGGTTGCCGAACATCCCCCTGCGACAACGGACACCAAGGACTTCTGGGGAGCTCAGTTCGACGCCGGACTTGCCTGGGTCGACTTTCCTCTGGGGGATGGCGGCCTTGGAGTGAGCCCAAGGTTTCGCGAGGTCGTGTCAAGAAGACTGACCGAGGCTGGCGCTCCCATGTGGAACAGAACAGCGAACATTCTTGGCATAGGCATGGCTGCCGGGGTGCTCGCCGCCCACGGAACACAGGAGCAACGAACCCGCTGGCTCCGTCCGATGTTCACGATGGACGAGATCTGGTGTCAGTTGTTCTCAGAGCCGGGTGCCGGATCAGATGTTGCCGGCCTCGCTACGAGGGCAGTGCGAGATGGCGATGAATGGATCCTCAACGGTCAGAAGACCTGGACGACCCTTGCTCATCTTGCAAAATGGGGCATGGTGGTCACCCGCACGGATCCGGATCAGCCAAAGCACAGAGGCATGACGTACTTCGTTGTCGACATGGAAGCGGAGGGTGTCGATATCCGCCCTCTGTATCAGATCACCGGTGAGGCGGAATTCAACGAGGTCTTCTTCGATGACACACCGGTGCCCGACGAGAACCGTATCGACGCCGTTGGAGCGGGCTGGAGGGTCGCAATGACGACGCTCATGAACGAGCGGGTTGCCATCGGGGGCCGGACGGTTCCCCGGGGAGACGGAACCATCGGAACGGCGATCGATATCTGGATCGAATCCGGCACCCAGGACGTCTCGACACGAAGAGAGCTTGCGCGTCTCTGGAGCGAGGTCGAGGCGATGCGTCTGACAAGCATCCGTGCAGCGGAGAACATGCAGGCTGGAGTGCCGGGACCGGAGGGTTCGACCGGCAAGCTCGCATGGGCCGATCTGAACAAGGAGGTGTCAGCCTTCACTGTCACGATGCTCGGATTCGATGGGGCGACGATTCCAGAGGGCTACACGCTCGAACCAACCTCGTACAACACACGTGAAGTTGAACGGGTGATGAGTCCTCAGCGGGCGTTCTTGAGAGCAAGGGCGAACAGTATCGAGGGCGGAACGTCCGAGATCATGCGGAACATCCTCGGCGAGCGGGTCCTTGGTCTCCCCGGTGAGCCGAGAGTCGACAAGGACCTTCCATGGAGCGAGGTGCCTCGTGGCTGATCACGTCACATTCGTTCGAACGGACGAGCAGGGCATGCTTGCCGACACGCTTCGTGAGTTCCTCGAATCAACAGTGGATCTTGATGCGGTGAGACAACAGAGTCTCACCGACTCCGCGATCGACCGCGACGCCTGGGAGGGACTCAGACAGATGGGTCTCGTTGGTCTCCATGTGCCTGAGGAGTACGGCGGGGCAGGATTCTCGTTCGTCGAAACAGGGATCGTGTTCGAAGAGCTCGGCCGACGGGTCGTTCCCGTCCCGCTTCTGTCCTCGGTGCTTGGGTCGGCAGCGATACTCGCTGCAGGCTCTGACGAACAGAAGTCACGGCTGCTGCCGTCCATCTCGTCGGGTGAACGGATCGCGACCCTTGCGGTCTTCGAGAGTGCCCACGACCCGGACGACATCCAATGCGTCGCGGAACGCGTCGGGGCCGGGTGGGAGCTGAGCGGAACCAAGAGATACGTCACGGATGCTCCGAACGCGGATCTCTTCGTTGTGGCTGCTGATACGGCATCTGGCGTGGGACTCTTCGTGATCGATGGTTCGCTCGAGGGCGTGTCGATCACACCAACACCGTCACTTGACGCCACTCGGCCTCTTGGCGAGTTGTCGCTCGACAGGGTGTCGATCGCTGACGACTCCTATCTGGGCGGATCGCCAAACCCTGAGGCCATTCGAACTGCACTCGACGTTGGTGTGGTGGCCCTGGCCCAGGAACAGAGCGGTGGTGCAGAGCGGTGCCTCGAGATGTCCGTCGAATACGCCAACGCTCGATTCCAATTCGGACGAGCCATTGGATCATTCCAAGCCGTGAAGCACATGTGTGCAGACATGCTCGTCTCGGTCGAGCACGCGAAATCGGCTGCATGGCATGCTGCGCGCTCCATGGATGACCCGAAAGAGTTCAGCATTGCAGTGCCGCTGGCCAGATCCGTTTGCTCAGACGCCTATCTGAGGGCGGCCGGCGACACTATCCAGATCTTTGGTGGCATCGGCTTCACGTGGGAGCACGACGCCCACCTGTATTTCAAGAGAGCGAAGAGCACCGCGTTGTTGCTCGGGTCCGTCGACTCCTATCGCGATCGGCTGGCAGACGCGATTGGTATATGAGGTTTACGGTTTACGGTTCTCAGTCAGCACATCTCTGCAACTGTCAACTGTGAGCCTGCAGCTGGGTCGGTGGATCAACTGTCGTAGAACTGCTCCTCCTCCGTTGAACCGTCAAGGGCCAGGGTCGATGACAGTCCTCCCGAGATGACCTGGGACACCTGGTCGAAGTAGCCTGCACCGACCTCGCGCTGGTGACGTGTCGCGGTGTAGCCGGCGCTCTCCATGGCGAACTCAGCTTCCTGGAGCTCCACGTAGGCCGCCATGCCTCGTTCTCTGTAGCCAGACGCCAGGTCGAACATCGTCGCGTTGAGAGCGTGGAACCCTGCAAGGGTGATGAACTGGAACCGGTACCCCATCGAACCGAGTTCCTTCTGGAACGTTGCAATAGCGGAGTCGTCGAGATGACGTCTCCAGTTGAACGACGGTGAACAGTTGTACGCAAGCATCTTCCCTGGATGCTCGGCGTGGATCGCTTCCGCGTATCGCGCGGCTTCCGCGAGATCGGGTGTCGACGTCTCACACCAGATCAGATCCGCATATGGAGCGTATGCGAGACCCCGGCTGATGGCAGCTTCCAAACTGTTGTCGACCTCATAGAAGCCTTCAGCAGTGCGCACACCGGTTGTGAACTGGCGATCACGCTCATCCACGTCTGTTGTGAGCAGCGACGCGCCGAGCGAGTCAGTTCTCGCGACGATGAGCGTGGGAACACTCATCACGTCTGCAGCGAGCCGCGCAGATTTCAAGGTGCGAACATGCTGTGACGTCGGCACGAGCACCTTGCCACCCATGTGGCCACACTTCTTCTCAGAGGAGAGCTGATCCTCGAGATGAACTGCCGCGGCGCCTGCGCTGATGAACGCCTTGGTGAGTTCGAATACGTTGAGCGGTCCACCGAAACCCGATTCGGCGTCGGCGATGATCGGGACCATCCACTCCCTTGAGTCTGCGCCTTCGGACCACTCGATCTCATCTGCGCGCTGGAGCGCATTGTTGATACGTTTCACGAGATCAGGACCGGAGTTAGCCGGGTAGAGCGACTGATCCGGATACACGGATCCTGCGAGGTTCGCGTCAGCGGCCACCTGCCAGCCGGACAGATAGATCGCCTCGAGGCCCGCCCTCACCATCTGGACGGCCTGGCCGCCACTCATGGCCCCGAGTGCGTTGATGTAGTCCCTCGATGTCAGTCTCTCCCACAGCTTGTCCGACATCATCGAAGCGATCGTGTGGGCCTCAACGAACGAACCCTGGAGCCGGACCACATCATCGGCCGAATAGTCCCGGTCGATTCCACTCCACCTCGGGTTCCTCTCCCAGTCGTTTCTGATCTCTTCCGCTCTCTGAGCGATGGCGTTTCCGTTTGTCATGGTTGCTCCAGTGCGTTGTCGAGCGATGGTCAGCTCTCGAGGATGTCGTATGCGGGCAGGGTCAAGAATTCCGGGAAGTCGTCTGCAAGGGCAACGCCGGTGAACAGGTCTCGGGCCTCATCGAAACGGGCCCCGTTGTACACCTCATGTCCAAGATCGGCCTTGAGCCTGTCCGTCTCTTCGTCCGCGATCTTGTTTACGTAGGCAGGTGTGATGATGTCGCCCTCAACCGTCGAAGACCCGGAGTGAACCCACTGCCATATCTGGGATCTGGAGATCTCCGCGGTGGCCGCATCCTCCATGAGGTTGTAGATCGCTGCTGCACCGGTCCCACGGAGCCACGAGGCGATGTACTGGATCGCCACGTCGACGTTCTGGCGTACACCACCCTCGGTGATCGTGCCCCCCTCGACGGAGAACGAGGTGAGATCCTGGGCGGACACCGAAACGTCCGGACGCTGCTTCGAGAGCTGGTTCGGAGACTCTCCGAGCACCCTGTCGAATATTTCTGTGACGAGGGGGACAAGATCGGGATGGGCCACCCACGTTCCGTCGCAGCCATCGGCCGCTTCGCGTTCCTTGTCCTCGCTGACCTTGGCGAAGGCGAGGCTGTTGACCTCTTCGTCTGTTCTCGAGGGGATGAATGCTGCCATGCCCCCCATTGCGAATGCGCCACGTTTGTGACATGTCTGGACGAGGAGCTCGGCATACGCCCGCATGAAAGGGACGGTCATACCGATCTGTGCTCTGTCCGGGAGCGCGAACCCTTGGGCATTGCGGTGCTTCTTGATTACGGAGAAGATGTAATCCCAGCGACCAGCGTTCAATCCGGCTGAGTGGTCTCTCAACTCGAAGAGGATCTCCTCCATCTCGAACGCGGCCGGGATCGTTTCTATGAGCACGGTCGCCTTGATGGTTCCGATGTCCAGGCCCAGTCGGTCCTGGGCATGGACGAACACGTCATTCCACAGGCGGGCCTCAAGATGGCTCTCGAGCTTCGGGAGATAGAAGTACGGGCCGGAACCTCGTGCAAGCAGTTCTTCGGCGTTGTGGAAGAAGTAGAGACCGAAGTCGAACAGGGAGCCGGACACTGGTTGGCCCTCGACCTCGATACCTGACTCGTCGAGATGCCAACCGCGGGGCCGCACCATGATCGTTGCGGGATTCTTCGATAGCGAATACGACTTGCCAGTGTCTGCCGTGAAGTCGATCTGTCTGCGGATGGCGTCGTACAAGTTGATCTGTCCACCAACAAGGTTTGCCCAGGTTGGGGAGTTCGAGTCCTCAAAGTCCGACATGAACACCTTGGCGCCGGAGTTGAGTGCGTTGATGACCATCTTGCGGTCAGTCGGGCCTGTGATCTCACAGCGCCGGTCCACAAGATCACGCGGCGCGGGTCGAACTGCCCAATCATTCCGTCTGACGTGGGCTGTTTCTGGTAGGAAGTCGAATCCGGCTCCGTTGTCGAGCGTACTCTGGCGCTCGACACGGGCGGCCAGCAGATCGAGTCGACGACTATTGAACATGTCGTGGAGCTCGGCGACGAACCCAAGTGCGTCATCGGTGAGTATCGGGCCGAAACCGTCGGTGCTGCGCAGAATTCGGATCGTTGACACGGATGTCCTTTCGCGTATTCCGATTGGAAACGACAAATATTGTGTTTCTGCAAACATATGCGAAGATAAGAACGGCAGTACTTTCGACAATCAGGGCTGAAGCGGCTTTCTTATGGCAACAATCGATCCACTCGTCTTCGGAAAACGCGTCAGGCACTACCGAAAGACAGCGGGGATGACCCTCGACGATCTTGGTGCAAAGGTCTCGAAACCTGCACCGTTTCTCTCACTCCTCGAGAACGGGAAGAAAGAACCAAAGCTCGGATTGATCAACGACTTGTCGGTCGCCTTCGGAATCGACGTGGCCGATCTGCTCTCAGTCGAGGCACCATCGAGGCGTGCCGCGCTCGAGGTGGCGCTCGAACTGGCCCAACGCGACCAGGCATATCGCGACCTCGGACTTCCGTATCTCAAGCCATCCACCCGTCTCCCGGACGCAGCCCTCGAGCACATCGTGCGACTGTATGAAGAGCTGCGGGGTCGCGATGCCGCAGCTCCATTCACCCGCGATGAGGCGAGGGCAGCGAATGCGCAGCTCAGGTCGGAGATGACCGAACGCGGCAACTACTTCGGTGAGATCGAAGAGATCGCTGCTGAGGCCGTCGATGCCATCGGTTATGAAGGACAGGGAGCGATGTCCAAGGGAAACCTGAACGCCCTTGCAAAACACTTCGGTTTCAGGGTGATTCGGACCCCGGACGTGCCTGCGTCTGTACGGTCCGTCACAGACATGCGCAACGGCAAGATCTATGTGCATGGCAGGGACAGCTTCGATTCGAAGCGGGCACGGTCGGTGATCCTCCAGACACTGGGGCACTTCGCCTTGGGACATTCCGATCCCCAGGACTTCTCCGAATTTCTCAGACAGCGGGTTGAGGCGAATTACTTCGCAGGCGCCGTTCTGCTCCCTGAGGCGACCGCCGTGCCGTTCTTGCTCGAAGCAAAGACAGAGCGCAATCTCTCCGTGGAGGATCTCAAGGACAGGTTCTTCGTTTCGTATGAGATGGCCGGCCACAGATTCACCAACCTTGCGACCGAGCATCTGGGGTTCGGTACACACTTTGTTCGGTCAGATGATCAGGGGATCATCTGGAAGGCATACTCGAACAACGGCGTGCCGTTTCCAAAGAATTCCGCCGGAGCGATAGAGGGCCTGAGGCTCTGCAGGGAGTGGGGGACCCGCCAGGCCTTCGTGTCCGATGCCCGATTCACGATCCACTACCAGTACACGGACACGAGTTCAGGGACGTACTGGTGTGCGACGTTCGTCGAGACTGAGAACGAGGCACCCAGAGCGATCACCGTCGGTGCCCGTTTCGAGGATGCGAAGTGGTTTCGGGGATGGAATACCGATCGCAGATCCATCTCCCTGTGCCCGGACGGCGACTGTTGCCGGACGGTTTCTGAGGAAATGGCTGAACGCTGGAATGGAAACGCTTGGCCGTCCGTCCGTCCGAACAGCCACGTGCTTGCGGCGATGCCCGTTGAGACGCTTCCTGGAGTCGACATGGTCGAGATATACGAGTTCCTCACCGACCAGGACGAGGCATCCTTCCAATAGACCGGCTATCAGGCTTTAGGGAGGAGCTATCAGGCTTCAGGGAAGATGGGTTCAGCGCACGGCGACTATTTGAAATACCTCCCCATCGAGGGTGGCGACGATGAGTTCGCCATGGTGGTCAAGCCCGAACGTCGTGATGTTTCCGATGTCGCCGAGCATCGGCTCCCAGTCGACAACGAGGCCGAGGTCACCGCCGGCCACGGGGGCTGATCGCATCCAGCCGAAACAGTGATCTCCAAAGACGTAGTGACCGTGCAACTCGACGATGTCGACACCTCGATACACAGGTCCACCGATCACCGCACAGGCGCGCTCGCGCGCGATGGTGAGCGCCGGAGGAATCAGAGCATCACCTGCACAGGTGTCAGCCTCGTAGCACACCGTGCCCTCCATGATCGGCCATCCGAAGTTGAGGCCGCCGCCAGATATTGGTGCGACGTTGATCTCTTCTTCGCCTTGCTGTCCAACGTCTGCGATGAATATCGTGTCTCCGTCAACGGTGATCCGCCATGGGTTCCTGAGACCGAAGGCCCAAACTTCCGAAGCGCCGTCACTGCCCCCGACAAACGGATTGGTAGGAGGAATCGCATATGGCTGTGCACTGTCGACGTCGATACGCACGACGGTTCCGTTCAACGTGTGTGGGTTCTGGCCATTCCCATATTTATCCCCGATGCCACCGCCATCTCCGAAGGACAACCACAGATAACCATACGGTCCGAACGTGATGCCGCCACCCTGATGATAGAAATGGGGCTGGGGAACCTTCAGGATGATCTGCTCGGACGTGGGGTCGAAGAAACCTGCAGGACTCCAGTCGAACGAGGCGACAACAACGTCCTCATCCACGTTCGTATACACCGCGAATCCTCGGGGATCGTCGGGGAACGAAGGATGCACGGCAAAGCCGAGGAAACCTTGTTCCGAGTTCTCCCAGCCGACTCGAGCAGTGATGTCGAGGACAACCTGAGATCCAGCAGACCGCAATGTCGATACGCGGCCGGTACGTTCCACCACGAAGGTTGTCTCGATGCCCGTCGCGGGCGCGATCGATACCGGATCATCGAGCCCTGTGGCCAGGGCTTCGAGTGCGAGGCCACGAAGCGGAGGGAGATCCGGGAGCGATGTGGACGATGTCGCCTGCGACGTTGGGACAGTGCCGACACGGACCGAGTCAGCAGCGCATGCCGATAAGGTGACCACGAAGACGAGAACTGAGAGTGCGCTCCAGACCATGGAATCAGGGTATCGGTCTTCGGAGCCTGGGAGCGGTACGCTGGAGCGATGCATCGAATCCCGGTACTTGGTGTGTTGGCTGCTGCACTCGTTGCCACGGCGTGCTCGGCGAGCAACGACGATGGACCCACAACGATCGTGCCCGTGGCAGCAACTTCGACGTCCTTGGATCAGCCGTCTTCGCCGACCAGTGGAGCCGACACCACGGTTGCCCATAGGGAACGGTCGACCACGACATTGTCGCTGTCGGAGTTGACGATCGCTCTGATCGAGGTCGGCTCCGGATTCGACCAGCCGGTTCTTCTGGTCGCAAACCCTGATGGTGGTCCGGACTACGTCGTTGAGCAACCGGGACGGATCGTGCTTGCTGATGGTGTGAGTCACGCGTTGGCACTCGACATCAGTGCTGACGTCCGATTCGGGGGCGAGCGCGGATTGCTCGGACTTGCGTTCCACCCCGAGTTTGAGGTGAATCGTCTTGCCTATGTGAACTACACCGACGATCGCGGTTCAACGGTGGTCAAGCAGTTCGAGGTTCACGATGGTACGTTCGACGTCGGCTCCGGTCGACTGGTTCTCACGATCGCCCAGCCTGCAGGCAACCACAACGGTGGAATGATCGCCTTTGGACCTCGCGGGTACCTGTGGATCGGAATGGGGGATGGTGGGGCCGCGGGCGACAGCTTTGGAAATGGCCAGAACCCACACTCTCTCCTCGGATCGATGCTGCGCATCTCTGTACCGGGCAGTCAAGGGGACCCGTATTCCATCCCTGGGTCGAATCCGTACACAGACGGTGTCGAGGGAGCGCCAGAGGTCTACGCACTCGGTCTCAGAAACCCGTGGCGGTTCTCGTTCGACATGATTGCCGGACGGGACGTCGCCGATCTCTGGATCGCCGATGTCGGTCAGGGAGACATCGAAGAGGTCAACCTGACACATACGGACATGAGCGGACTGAACTATGGCTGGCCGATCATGGAGGGATCAGAGTGCTACCGGACAACGAACTGTGACGGGTCCGGATTCGTGATGCCCGTCCTCGAGTACAACCATGGTGAGGGATGCTCGATCACGGGCGGATACGTCTACCGCGGCTCAGCGATCCCCGAACTCATCGGGCACTACTTCTACTCGGACTTCTGTTCAGGTTTCCTGCGCAGCCACTCCCTCGAGACGGGCGACCACGACTGGACCGGGATGACGGGAGCAACCGGCGAGGTCTCTGGATTCGGCGTCGGGGGCGACGGAGAACTCTATGTCGTGTCGAGAATCGGATCCATATACCGCATAGAGAGGACGGGATGATCGTCGTTGTCGGATCTGTGAACCTCGATCGTGTCGCCACGGTCGATCGGCTGCCCCAGCCGGGCGAGACGGTTTCGGCACGAGGCTTCACGTCGAACCATGGCGGGAAAGGGGCGAACCAGGCGGTTGCGGCATCGAGGCTCGGTGGCGATGTGGCTCTCGTGGCGGCGGTCGGCAGTGACCTTGAATCTCAGGAGCTGCTGGAGGCCCTTGCCGAGGAGGGAGTTGATGTGTCGCTGGTCGAGGCCCTTCGAGGGTTCACATCCGGTGTCGCTGTGATCACTGTTGATGATCTCGGCGAGAACACAATTGTTGTCGACCCTGGGGCGAATGGCCGTCTCGGGCTCACTACCGATTCCCGAGCACTGATCGAGAGAGCAGACATCGTTCTCCTACAACTCGAAGTGCCCCTCGCCACTGTCATCGAGGCAGCGACCATCGCCAGAGGTACGGTGGTACTCAACGCCGCGCCTGGCATGGTGCTACCCGTCGAGCTCATCGAGGAGCTCGATGTTCTCATCGTCAACGAGCACGAGCGGGCGGTCGCATTTGAATCGGAGGACGATCTCGCCGCGATGATCATCATCACCACGCTCGGACCTGCGGGAGCTACGGTCACGACACCCCTGGGGATATTCGAGGTGGATGCACCGGAGGTCGAGGTGGTCGACACAACCGGCGCCGGAGACACATTCTGTGGAGCATTCGCTGAGTCTCTCGATCGCGGCGAAGATACTGTCGGTGCCGTTTCCTGGGCAACGCTCGCGGGAGCCCTTGCCACCATGGGGATGGGTGCGAGGACTGCCATGCCGACACGCTCGGAAATGCGACTCTGGACAGAGAAGACACGATGACGACACGACCTCTCATACTCGATACCGACCCGGGCCAGGATGACGCCATCGCGCTGTTTCTTGCCCTTGCATCAGACGAGTTGCAGCTCGACGCTGTGACGACCGTCGCAGGCAACGTTCCCCAACCACTCGTGACAGACAACTCCCTCGGGCTGCTCTCCCTTGCAGGTCGTGAGGATGTGCCCGTGTATCGCGGTTGCGAGCGACCCATGCTGCGCGATCTCTACACAGCGGAGTACGTCCACGGCCCAACCGGCGTCGACGGAGCAGACCTTCCGACATCTTCTGTCCGTCCCGAGTCCCAACATGCAGTCGACGCGCTCATCGATCGATGTCTCGGTTCTGAAGATGGGTCCGTGACGTTGTGTCCGATCGGGCCATTGACGAACATTGCGATGGCGATCATCAAGGAACCAACGATCGTTCCCAGGATCAGGGAGATCGTCTGGATGGGTGGGGCATTCGACGAACCGGGAAACACAACCGAATTCGCCGAGTTCAACGCATACGTTGATCCTCACGCTGCCCATGTTGTGTTCACATCTGGTGCCCCCCTCACGATCTTTCCCCTCGATGTAACACACAGAGCGTTGATGTTGCCAGAGCACGTCGAGGCGCTCGAAAAGTTCGGGACACCTGTGACGGCAGCGGCGGTAGGCATGTTGAGGTTTTACGAGCGCTACGACGTCGACAAGTACAACATCGCGGGCGCCCCGCTGCACGATCCCTGCGTGATCGCCTATCTCGTCGATCCATCCCTCTTCTTCGGCCGTCGCACACATGTAGCGATCGATCACGAGACCGAGGCGTCGATCGGCAACACATACGTAGTCGACGGTCGTCCACCGAACGCGATGGTCATGACGGGCGTCGACGCCGATCGATTCTTCGAGCTTGTCGTCAGCCGGGTCGGGTCGCTGTGAGTACATCCCAGCCCGAGGGTCCGTTGAAAGGTCATCGCGTCATCGAGCTGGCCGGCATCGGTCCAGGACCCTTCGCATGCACGATGCTCGCCGACCTCGGATGTCAGATCGTCCGCATCGATCGGCTCTCTGCCCGAAGCAGCTCTCTGCCCGATGAGCTTGTGAACCTCGGTGTGCGCGGGCGCACGACGATCGCGATCGATCTCAAGTCTGAGGCGGGCCAAGAGGTCGCTCGATCGCTGATCGACACAGCAGACGTTGTGCTTGAAGGCTTCAGGCCCGGTGTTGCCGAACGCCTCGGGGTGGGTCCTGAACGGTTTGGGGACTCGAATCCTGGCCTCATATACGCACGGCTGACGGGGTGGGGCCAGGATGGTCCGTACGCTGAGATGGCTGGTCACGACATCAACTACATCGGCATCACCGGTGCCCTGGCAGCGATCGGTGATAGTGACCACCCCATTCCGCCTCTCAACCTGCTCGGCGACTACGCGGGTGGCTCGATGTTCGCTGTCGTGGGCATCCTCTCTGCACTCGTGGCGCGGTCCCGAACGCAGAGAGGTCAGGTCATCGACGTTGCCATGATCGACGGTGTGTCGTCGCTGATGGCGCCCATCAGGGACATTGCCGCGCTCGGCATGTGGGTCGAGGAGCGCTCGGCGAACATGCTCGACGGGGGAGCACCGTTCTACCGGGCCTATCGAACGTCGGACGATCGGTTCATGGCGGTTGGTGCCCTTGAGCCGGCTTTCTACACCTCGTTTGTCTCGGGACTTGGCTTCGTCGAGCAGGATCTTCCGAATCGGTTCGATCCCGAGAATTGGTCCGGTCTCGCGACCCTGTTTGCTGACGCGTTCGCATCTGAGGACTGGGCTCACTGGCAGGGCGTCTTCGACGGCACCGATGCGTGTGTCACTCCGATTCTTAGGATGTCCGAAGCGTCTTTGCATCCGCAGAACCAATCGAGGCCGATGCGTCGTGAAGCAGTGGATCCTGGCACCGGTGACATATCCACGGTGTTGGCGAGCGCAGGGGTCAACGCCGATCAGTTCGAGGCGCTGATGGTCGATGGCGTCATAGCGGTGCGCTGATGGATCGCTTCCCTGGTGTCGCCTCGTCCGATGCTTCCGTTCTCGTCACAACGCTCGCGATCATCGCTGTGGCGATCAGCGCGATGCTTTCCGGCCGAGCATTCCGAAGAGGCTTCAGGCGGTAGTTGAGGTTGGGTGGTCCGCGGTCTCAAGTCGCTGCGCGAAACGCGCAACGACGATCACGGTCACGAAAGCTGTGACAGCGATCACAGACGCGAGAAGAACGCTGCTGTCAGGCACCCCTATCGCGGTCGAGTCGACCCCGGCGGGCCACGGCCACAGGACGCGAAGCGAGCCTGCCATCAGACCGACAAGGACGGCCATGACCGTGTCGTGGTAGAGCATGAGTGCCTTGTGCAGTATCTGGGAGAACAGCGCCAGGCCGACGACTGTGCCAAGAACGAATACCCCGAGCAATAGAAAGTCCCTGTCTGTCACCGCTCCGAGCAGCGGTCCATACATTCCGAGTAGGACAAGGATGAATGAGCCGGATATGCCCGGCAGGATCATCGCGCAGATGGCGAGTGCTCCGGCGAGGAAGAAGGCCCACAGCTGTGGATCACTGATCTGGGCGACCGTGTCCTCTGATGTGCCTCCGCGCAGGCCGAGGCTGACGAAGATGACGAGAGAGACCGCTACCGCGATCCACGTGTGCCTCGTCTCTCGCACTTTGAGCATCGCCCATGCGACCACGATGGAACCAGCCACGAGGCCCATGAAAAGTGCAGCCATGACGACGGCCTGCTCCTCGAGCAGGCGCTCCAGGACATGTGCGAGGGCCACGACCGCAGTCAGGATGCCGACACCGAGAGGGAGGATGAACAACCAGTCGACGTGGTTCATCCACCGCTTGAAACCCACGAAGTCAGCCTTCAGCAGATGGCCGAGGGCCGACGAGCCTGCTCGGATCGAGGCGATGAGCCGCTCGTAGATGCCGAAGATGAGAGCGATCGTTCCACCGGACACACCGGGGACGATGTCAGCGGCACCCATCACGAAACCGCGCACAGCCGAGAGGAGGACTGATCGAATCATCGAAGCGAGTGTAGGTTCCGTCTGCGAATCAACGACGGAGATGCAGTGAGAACGGTGATCCAGAGAGTGTCTGAGGCTCGTGTACTCGTGGACGATGCCACCGTCGGTGAGATAGGTATCGGCTTGGTGTTGCTTGTCGGCGTTGGCGTGGGTGATGGCATCCCTGATGCCGACGCGCTCGTGCGCAAGGTTGCAGGGCTGAGAATCTTCCCTGACGATGCCGGGAAGATGAACCGATCGGTGTCCGATGTCAACGGCAGTGTCCTGGTGGTCAGTCAATTCACCCTTCAAGGGGACATTCGCAGGGGAAGAAGGCCATCCTTCACGAACGCCGCGACACCCGAGGAGGCCGTTGATCTCATCGACTCTGTTTGCTCGGGACTCAGAGGCCGGGGGATCATCGTTGCTGAAGGCGAATTCGGGGCGCATATGGAGGTCGATCTTGTCAACGATGGACCCGTGACGATCGTCCTGGACGTCGTGGATGGTCAAATAGTCTGAGAGCGCTCCGCCGCTTGTTGGCCGGCAGGGCAGAGGTGGAGGAAGTCGCACCATCGGCAGTCCTCTGACGGCTGCGGATCGAAGGGGCCGTTGATTCCGATATCGACAAGACCTGCAACGTGCTCACGGGCGCGATCCAGCCACTGCTCGTCGACTGTGTCTGTGATCTCGGTGAGCTGGTCACCCCCGAAGTAGGCGAATGTGACCTCGATCGATTCAGGGGGTGCGCTCGACAGCGCACCGTCGATTGCCGCGATGGCGTACGCCTCCAACTGCACCATGCGCGCGGGGTCACCACGGTCGCGACCTGACTTGTAGTCAACGATCTCCCATCTGCCGGCTTCGGGTTCGTAGATCGCGTCCACCTTGCCGCGGATCGAGCCCTCACCCATCGAGATCTCGAACGGCGCCTCCACATGGATCGGCGTGTTCTTCGAGAACCGAGATTCACTGAACAGTCGCCATGGGTCAGCGTGTTCGTCCGGTTGAGCGCCGCGATCCGAGTCTGCGTCATATGTATCTGTGGCCGGATCCTCGAATGCGATCACACCGAGGTTGTGCAGTTCGATTCGCCGATGGAAAGCTGTGCCGAAGGCCGCGGATCTGCGGGGCTTCCGGGGGAGCCGATCATGCTGGATCCACTTGAACTTCTGGGCACACGAGGCAAGGGTCACGAGGTTCGTGACCGAAACTGCGAACCGACGCGGTGGTTCAACGGCGAGAGGCGTGGCGAGGTCGTCGATCGCGATCTCGAGCTGGGCGACACGGTCACTCACGGCCGCAGCGAGTTCGGGATACTCACCGGCTATCCATCCTGGCTCTTGGACGGTACGCCTCAGCGCCGCAGCCGGGCCTCGCGCGAAGAGTGGATCAGGTGGCGTCGCGGGCGTGACGAACGGTGATGACTCCGGCCGTGTTTCTGACACGGTCTCCATCGGGCCCTCGGTGGAGCCCTCGAGGTCGTGTGCCATTTTCCACAGCGCCGACGGCTTGCGTGGCTTCTTTATGGATCCATCCCATCCATGTCCGCTCAGCGCAAGACGCTTGGCCGCCCGTGTCACTGCCACATAGCAGAGCCGCCACTCCTGATCGAGATGCCTCGCCTTTAGGATCTCTTGACGCTCCCTTCCCGTGCTGGCTGCTGCCGGCGCGTGTATGTGGCTGTCGAGCCTGAGTTCGTATGGCAGTAACTCGCCTCTTCGATCCGGATTGTCAAAGGCCACGACCCGGCCGGGAAACACCTGATCTGCGATCGCTGGGACGTACACGGTCGTCCATTCGAGGCCCTTTGCCGCGTGGACGGTCATGACAGACACAGCGTCTGCATGAGTGGGTAATGCGGCTGCCAGTTCGTCTGCTCTGCCCGATTCGTCGAGCGCGGTGAGGTAACGGAGGAACCTGCCCAGGGTCGGCGAGCCTTCCAGCGGGCGCCACCGCTGCGCGAGATCTGTGAATCTACCGAGATTGAGTTTCGCCGTGAGTCCTGGACCTTCGTCGAGCACGGCGACTTCGTCCCAGAATCCAAGCTCATCGATGACGTTGTCGATCGTACCGGCCACGGAAGAAACCTGGCCCCCGCTGACGAGCTTCTGATGGAGAGCAACGAACGTCGCCAGGCATCGGTTGGCCTCAGGTGTCAGGTCGGGCACCTCGGCGTGGCTGATGGCTGCATCGAAGAGCGAGCGGTCCTTCTCGTGTCCACACCATGAGCGGAGCCTCGCGACCGATGTCATACCGAGTCTGAACCGGCCACCGAGCCAGATGCGCAGCAACGAGGTTTCGTCTGCGGGATTCTCGATGGCGCGGAGCCACGCGAGGAGGTCGGCGATCTCAGGTACACCGAGGAGTTGCCCCATTGACCCAACGGAGAACGGGATCCCTTCTGCAACAAGTGCCTCAATGATCGGCTTGAAATGTACGCGCTTCCTGCACAGCACCGCAACGTCGCTCCACGGGATTCCTGACTCGTGTTGATGTCCCATGTCGGCAGCGATCCACTCAGCCTCGGATCGTTCGGTGTCGAACCATGCCGTGATGACGTCTCCCTGCCCAACATTCTCCATGGGCGCAAGCGGGAGCGCGCCCTGGACGTGAGGAAGCTTGGCATGGATGCCATTGGCGAGATCCAGGACGAGCCTGGCGGAGCGCCGATTCACGCTGAGAGGCAGCGTCTCAGCGTCGGACCCGTCCCTCCGGGGGAAGTCGTGAGGAAATGAAGCGAAGTTCTCCGCGGACGCACCACGCCACTCGTAGATCGTCTGATCAGTGTCACCGACCGCCACGACGGGCACAGTTGTGGAGAACAGTGTGGTGAGGAGTTGGCGTTGGGCGGGGTCTGTGTCCTGATACTCATCGAGAACCACCGCGTCGTATCGGGAGCCGATCTCGCTTGCGACATCTGGCGCCTTGAGAACTACCTGGACCGCGAGTCTTATCAGGTCCCCATATTCCATGAGGCCGAGTCTTCGTTTTTCGTCCTCGTAGTGCTCGACTGCATCGGTCAATGCAAGCCTCTTCAACCAGGATCTTGTGGCGTCGTCGGCGTCTTCAATAGAGATGTCGTCGAGACCCGGTGGTGCGATCCGCCTGATCTCATGAGTGTCGACGAGGTTGTCTGTGATCGTTGCCACGAGCGAGAGCAATTCCTTTCGTCGGGTGGACAAGGATGTGAGATCAAGTTCGGCGGAACCCACCTCGCGCAGCACCCGTGCGCCGAGTTCGGAACGATGTCCGTCGTCCATCAGCATCGATGAACGGTCGTATCCGACATGGACGCCGAACTCGTCGAGTATCGACGCCGCGAAACCGTGATAGGTCGAGACTTCGGGAACGCGGTCCGAATCCTCAAGCCCGAGTGCGGCGAGGACACGCTGATTGAGTTCATCCGCTGCCTTGTTCGTGAATGTGACACCGAGGATCCTCGCTGGATCGAGACCCAGGTGGACAAGGTGTGCGATACGCTCGACGATCGTCGTTGTTTTGCCTGTTCCAGCCCCAGCCGCGACGCGCAGCGGCTCGGCCGGGTACTCGATGATCAGACGCTGCTCCTGTGTCGGACGAAAACCTTGGGTCATGCGAAGGCCTCCTCACCTGCTTGACGTGCGGGGCACACGAGTTCCACTGCACAGGACTCGCACTGCGGACCCGGGGTCGGAGTGAACTGTTCAGCGTGTATTGCGCTGGTCACCTCGACCATGCGCTCTCTCACAGTCGAGAGGTTCGCCATGTCAAAGGCGCGTGTTCCGATGGAGTTCTTGTTCGTGATCTTCGGATACCAGAACTCGGCTCCGACGACTTCACCGTGCTCGGTGATCTCGGGATCCTCAGAGGCTGCCATCACGTAGTAGCCGAGTTGGATCGACTCTGCGGCATCGGCCTTTGTGACGGGGCCTCCTGTCTTGTAGTCGACGACGAAGACGCTCGATCCTTTCGCCTCGATGCGGTCCGCTCTCCCGAGCCACGGTGTGCCGTCGATGGTCATCTTGAGCGCCGTTTCGAATCCAACCGGCCTTCCGGATGAAGGCCACAGACGGTAGATGTCGTTGAGCATTCCCACTGCCCGTCGTCTCCAAGCTCCGCCTACGGCGTCGTCGCCGAACCCATACTCATCCCATACGCGGTCAAGCCATGCGTTTGCATCGTCGGCATCTGCACGCTCTCGACCGTCCTGTGAGGCTTCCCGTTCGGCTTCCTCAAGGACCTTGTGGATGAGGGAGCCAAAGCGCATGTGGTCCGTCTCGTCTGACCGGGTCATGAGGTACCGATCAACGGCGTACTTTCTCGGACAGTCGAGATAGCCGTTCGCCTGACTCGGTGACATCCTCAGTTTGTCAGGGACGATGTGATCGTCAGGCCCGTGGAGTTTCGCTCCGTAGCGTTCGAGGGGCTCGCCGAGTCCATAACCGGGTCCGTTGGCCAGAACAGTTGAAGCTGCAAGTCTGTCTGCGTCGAGCGCCTCGGGATCCGCGAGCGTGCGCCTGAGCATCGCCTCGAAGGATCGGCGCGTGAGCGGGTCCGTAACGTGATCCGGCTCAGTCAGTCGTGCGACCAGTGGCAGGAATCGGCTTGGTCGAGTCCCATGTTCCCCCCGGGCAGCGGTCGCCGTCCACACGACTTTGAGCGACGCCCTTGTCATCGCGGTGTATGCGAGTCTCCGCTCCTCATCGAGCCTGAAGTCTTTGTACGAGCCGGCATCGGCGGGGAGGTGCGGATTGAGGTGTCTGGAGCCGAGGAGGGAATCGGTTGCCCGAAGATCTGGGAATGTCCCTTCGTTCGCGTGAGCGATATACACAACCTCGAATGATGTGCCCTTTGAACGGTGGAGCGTTGTGATGGTGACACCGCGCAGATCGGCAAGCCTGAATTCGAAGAGCGGTTCAGCTTCGAAGTCTGAATGACCAACAAGACGTTCGTGGTCGACCAGAGTTGCGCTGGGAGCTCGTTCGGCGAGCCTGTCGATTGCCTGGGCGAACGCAGACCATGCCTTGCGATCCTCAACATTGCCTTCATCGGTTGCGATGGCTGTGAGCGTGGGGAGCGTTCTCCAGAGTTGCCAGAGTCCGCTCGGTGCCGGCATTGCCGTCGCCCAGGATGGCTCTGACAGCAGAGCGGCGAGAGACTCGCCATCGGACACAGCGGATTCGACGATCGCATTCCATGGTTCACCTGCGGCTCGTCTCGCATCCATCGCGATGATGGAGCCGGGCGTGACGCCGATGTACGGGCTCTGCAGCAGTCGCCTGACAGCATCATCTGTGTCTGCCTCTTCCTCTGACGCGGTTGCGGTCACGAGGTCGCGAACGAAGCGCACGATCGGCTGATCAGCCAGACGGGATTCTTCTTGAGTGTGGGGGATGTCTCTTCGCTCGAGCGCCCTTGAGAGTTCGTCCGTGAAGGGTGAGTCAGTCCGCACGAAGACAGCGATCTGTTCGAGCGCCACACCCTGAGCGAGGTGGACGTGCTCGATATCCTCAGCTATCCAGTCCGCTTCCCCGGTATCGAGTGGAAATGTGTGCGCAGCGACTGTTCCACCGGCGCGCGTGCTGTGGACTCTGCCTGCGCCACCGGGTAGTTCCCTCGCTGTTACCGCAACTGCCGATGACAGGATCTCTGATGGCACACGAAACGACGTTGTCAACACGATGCGCTGGGCGCGACAGCCGAGCGAGGATTCCGTGTCCTGTGGGAACGAGAACACGTTGCGGATATCCGTGCCGCGAAACGAGTAGATCGACTGATACGGATCAGCAGCCACGATGAGGTCGAGTGTGTTCGCTGCGAGTCCGACGAGGAGTCGTGACTGGGCGGTGGAAGTGTCCTGATATTCGTCGGCGATCACGAGCTTGTATGGCTCAGCAACCTCCGGAATGGTCTCAACGGCACGTACGGCGTCAGCGAGAATTCGGCCGTAGTCCGTTCGACCAGCCTCGACCTGTGCAAGGAGGTATCTGTCGAAAAACTCCGGTATCGCCCGCCATTGGTCCCTGCCATGGCCGGCTACGTCACTTGGACCGAGAAGGTGTTCATGGCATCGCAGGATGAAGTCGGTCACTTCGGCCGCCATCACTCCTGAATGGAGAATCTCGCGATACGCGCCATGCCACCTCTCCGGGTCCTCGTCGGCGAGAAGATCGACGATGAAGTACTCCTGCTCGGACCCGGCGAGCACCGATGGCGGCGCGAGCCACCCAAGGGCCGAGGCATTGGACTCCACGATCCGCATCGCAAGTGAGTGGTATGTCGCTACATTCACTCGGTACGACTCCGCTCCCAGGACGTCGAAGAGCCTTGTGCGGATGTCGTTGGCACCCTGTCTCGAGAAGGTGAGCACGATGACCTCGCTGGCGGAGACGACTCCCGCTCTGATGGCGTTCGTCACGCGGTCACAGAGGAACTGTGTCTTACCTGTTCCTGGGCCGCCGACGACGATTTGCGGTCGATCGGTGAGATCGCCGTGCTTTGCCCAATCGGCCGGATCTATGCGGATCTCGTTCTGACCATCTGTCTCGCGGTTGTCAGCCATCTGACCCCGGAGCGGATGACCGCTCATGCTCAAAGGCGGGACAGATCGTCTCCTTGAAATCGCACCAGTTACACAGTGCGGATGTCTTTGTCGGCCACGTGTTGGTGAGAATCGCATTTTCGATGGCGCCCCACAACGCTGCAAGCTGCTTCGCCATCGCATCGAGCTGAGCGTCGTTGATCTCCATCGTGTATTCCGTTGGACCGTTGAGGTACAACAACCGGATCCGGGTCGGCGTGACGCCACGAGTGATCCTGATCAAGAGAGCGTAGATCTTCAGTGCGAAGAAGGCCTTGTTGGCATATCGCTCGCCGGGCGCCCTGCCCGTCTTGTAATCCGTGATAACGAGGGCCGTCCGTTGCGCACCATCCGGTCCGGTCTCTGTGACCTCTTCCATCCTGTCGAGGATGCCCCGGATCTTCATGTGGTCGACATCGACGAGCAGATCCATCTCGAGGGCGAGAGGTTCAAAGGACGTTGGGTCCTCGATTGAGAAGTACGTTGCCAACATGTTGAGGCTCTCGACGCCCCAGGAGCGTTCGTCTTGCACCGAGTCGAACAGGTCCGGGTACTCGATCGGCTTGAGCTCGGTCCACGCTTCTCGGAACAGGTCGTACAGTCGCTCGGGCGAGCGACCCTCTGCCGGTTCCCCGAAGAGTCGTTCCAAGGCGAGGTGAACGGTCGTGCCGCGTGCCTGGTACACCGTTGGCTCTGTGATCAGTTTGTCTATCGCTTTGAACTTGTAGAGCTGCGGGCAAGTCTTGAAGTCGCTCGCCCTCGAAGGTGAGAGCGTTGCAAGCGCGGGGGAATCGAGCGAAGTTCCGTCTGTGTTGGTAGCCATGATGTGACTGTACCGACCACCTGTGACAGAAAGAGATGTCAGATGTCAGATGTCAGATGTCAGAACGCTCGCTCTGCTCGCTGTCAGATATCAGATGTCAGATGTCAGATGTCAGAACGCTCGCTCTGCTCGCTGTCAGAAATCAGACATCTGATAGCGAAGCGTTCTGACTTCTGGTTTCTGTTTATCGCGAAAACTAGTGGAAGCACGCGAAAAGCAACATGCGGTTTGGCTTGCGGACCGGCGCTGGAGCACATATGTTCCGTCTTGCTCGAAGGGCGAAAGCTCGGAGGGCACGGCGGCTGGCTCACCGTTTCGGTGAACTGACCGGGAGACCGGTGGCCGCCAGCGAGATGGGGAGACCCGAATCGCACGACCAACCGTTTCGGCGGGAGGTACGACCTCACGGAGGAGCCCAGCCTTCACGAGGTCACTGGAGAGAAGCCCCAGGGTGGATCTCCGACCTGGACGGAATCTCGGTTCTGGACAGGAACACATCGAGGAGCTTCGGCACCGAGATGTGGTCTCGGATCGAACGAGGCTTCGGCCTCAGGCGAGAAGAGGCGGTTCCGGATCGAACGAGGCTTCGGCTTCGGGAGAGAGGGAACACACCGGGACGAGGTGGGAGACTGCCGAAACCCGGACTGGAGTGGCATTGCCACTTCGGAGCAAACCCCGAGAGGGCGAGACCTCGGTCGAACTTCCTCGGGGTTTTGCGCGTTATGAGAACGCTCGGCGGGCGCCGCGCTGTCAGAAGTCAGAAGTCTGATATCTGATAGCGAAGCGTTCTGACTTCTGAAAACTGTTTCCGCGAAAAGTAGATGCAGTTCGCGAAAACGAACCAGTGATCTGGCTTGCATGGGTGCGCGGAGAGTGCCAATGTACGTCTCACGCAAAGGGGCAACCCGATGCGGGCGCCAAAGGGAAACCAGAGGCGGGTCGGGGTGAAACCCGATCAGGGTTCGGCAACGAATCCGACCCGAAGGAGCCACCGCAAGGTGGTCGGGGTGAAAGCCCCGCCGGACCGGCCTCGGCCGACGGTCCCAAGGAGGCAGTGAGCTTCGGTTCACAGCCAACCGCTCCGCTTGCGGAGCAGCGGAACCAAGAGCCGAAAGGCTTGAGGTGAAGCGGAGAACACCCCAAGGGGGCTTCGGCTTCCTTGGGGTTTCTCGCGGGTCAGAACGCTCGGCTGAAGCCTCACTTTCAGAAGTCAGAACGCTCGGCTGAAGCCTCACTTTCAGAAGTCAGAACGCTCGGGTGCGCCTCGCTCTCGGAATCCAAGAATCCGACTTCTGATGTCTGACGTCTGATAGCGAAGCGTTCTGATATCTGACTTCTGACTTCTGACATGCGTAGCATGTCACCATGCCTTGGCCTGAAGATGCCCTCACCGCTGACGAGACGATCATCACGACGTTTCGTCCTCATTGGAAACTCCTAGCCGTACCGGTCGGTTGGTTCGTTCTGCTATCGGTTGCGTGGGGAATGGTCATCAAGTGGCTGGACATAGGCGTGTGGGGATTCCTTGTCTATATCGGCCTTGCATTGTGGCTTGTCGGGACTCCCTTTCTGCGGTGGTGGACGATGCTCTATGTGCTGTCATCGGAGCGGCTCATGACGCGACACGGACTCATCTCCAAGAGCGGAATCGAGATTCCGCTTGAGAACATCACAAACGTCAACTTCTCCCAAACGGTCTTCGAGCGTGTGATCGGTGCCGGGGATCTGCTGGTCGAGTCTGCAGGCACTTCAGGTCAGTCACGCTTCAGGGACATTCCGCATCCGGACAAGTTTCAGACCGAGCTCTACCGGATCCGTGAGGAGCGTACGTTGTACCTCAGCGGTCGCCACGAGCCGACACCCCACCGAGGCGGTGCCGCAAACGCAGAGGCGATCGAGAAACTTGCCGAGCTCCACGAGAAGGGTCACATCACAGACGAGGAGTTCGAGTCGAAGCGCAGGGAGCTGCTCGAGGACATGTGAAGGGAAGTTTACGGTTTACGGTTTACGGTCAGCACCTGAATCCGCATTGGAATTCTGAACCGTGAACCGTGAGCCGTCAACTGCTGAACCGTCGGTTCAGGTTGAAACTCTGTCGAACCTGGCGACGGTTTCGACGTGAAAGGTCTGGGGGAACAGGTCCACGGGGGTGGCTTCGATGAAGTCGTAGCCTTGATCTACGAGCATCCTGGTGTCCCTTGCGAGGCTCGCAGGATCACAGGCAACATAGGCGATCCGGCGAGGCATCGCTGAAGTCACTGCTTCGATGCCTCTGAGGCCGAGACCTTTCCGCGGCGGATCGACAACGGCAACATCCCAGTATTCGTCAAGCGCCTCGATGTCCTTCGTGAAGGAACCCGTGACCAGATTGTGTTCGACACCCGCATCGCCGAGATTCATACTGGCTGCAGCGATAGCGGTGTGAGAGGACTCGAGGCCGATAACGCGACCAGCGAGTTGGCCGACCGTCGCTCCAAACAGCCCGACGCCGCAATAGCCATCGAGAAGGGTGTCCTCCTTCTGGAGTTCCAACGTATCTGCCACAAGAGTGACGAGCGCCTCCGCACCGGGGGTGTTGTTCTGGAAGAACGCATCGATGGGAATCGTAAATGTCACGTCTGAGACGATTTCTGTGAGCCGTGGGTCACCGATCGCCGGTCGCACACGGTTTCCAGCTGCGTGTGCGACAGGGATACGCCAGGACTCAGCACTCTCAGGGATGTCGCCCTCGACGATGGCGACGAGGTCGCCGGTCCGAGTGCCGGCGCGCAACGTGAGGCGCTCCACGCCGTGGACGTCACCGATCCTTTCGTACACTTCTTGAAGCTCCGGCACGAGTAGCGGGCATTGATCGAGGTGGACGATGTCGTGGCTGCGAGCTTTGAAGAGTCCGAGCCGTCCGTCGACAACATGGAAATCCATGCGGTTCCGGTACCCGAGATCCGGCCCAACCTTCACCGTGCCATGGACGATCGGGTCCTTGATGCGACCGAGATGCTGGAGTTGCCCGAACACCGTGTCGTGCTTCCAGGACCGTTGCGTCTCGCTGTCGGTGAACTGCCACTGGCAACCTCCACACACGTCCGCATACTCGCACGGCGGTGTTCTGCGAAGTGGGGAAGGCTCGATGATCGTGTCAAGCACGGCTCTGGCCCATGAACCGCGATCCTCCACGATCGTTGCCTCGATCACCTCACCCGGCATGGCGCCCGCGATGAAGTGGGCCTTGCCATCCATACGTGCAACTGCTTCTCCGCCGTGAGCGATGCCATGCGGGTGGAGTTCGACCATGTCGATAACCTACCGTTTCGATGGTTCCATTCATCGCCACAGGACACCGGAAGTATGTTGAGATAACCGATCGGCACTAGTGGTCTGTCGCAGAAATGGATGCCGTGTCTCTCCGGCCCTCGACACCCCTGGCTGTGTCCTCCGCCTCGACGCAGTCCGGACTGCGCCTTCGCTGTGCGTCCTTGCCAGATGATGCCGATGCCACGGAGACACCCAGACACCAAATCTGCGACAGACCACTAGGGTTGCGCCTCGTCGTGAAGTCAAGGAACTCCCAGAAATGAACTCAATCCTCACTTTCCACCGGAACTGGTTCTACGTCTCGATCGCGACGACAGGGATCGTTGGTCTTTGGGGACTCGGACTCGCAATCATGAAACGACCCCCGCCGAAAACTTTCGACTGGGCGCGGGGCTTGGCGATCGTTGCGATCCTTGCACAGGTGGCTGCAGGGGTGTATCTGTACAGCAACGATGTGCGCCCCGGAAACGCATTCCACGTGTTCTACGGCGTGGTGATCGTCGTGACTCTCACGCTGGCATACGTATATCGCACAACAATGGCGCGAAAGCCCGCCATGACGTACGGAATCCTCTTGCTCTTCGTCATGGGATTGGGGTTGCGCGCATGGGCGAATGTCAACTGACAACTCCGTCTAATCTCTAGCTCTGAAACGGAAAGGGCCCGATGCTCCAAGGTAAACGTCTATTGATCACCGGTGTCCTCACGGTTGATTCGATCGCATGGCACGCTGCTCGCGTGGCGCAGGAACAGGGCGCCGAGGTTGTGCTAACCGGGTTCGGTCGTGGTCTTTCGTTGACGAAACGCTCAGCGAGACGCCTGCCGAACGAGGCAGACGTTCTCGAGCTTGATATCAACGATTCGGAGCACATGAGCGCGATGGTGTCCGATATACATTCAAGATGGGGGAGCCTTGACGGTGCGCTGCACGCAATCGCATATGCTCCAGCCGATGCGCTCGGGGGCTCGTTCCTCGAGACACCCGCTGACTCTGCCTCAACCGCATTCATCACTTCGGCGTTCTCATACAAGACGCTGGCGGTCGGGCTTCGACCCTTGTTCAACGAAGCCGGCGGTGGAGCAGTTGTCGGTCTCGACTTCGACAACTCGACAGCCTGGCCTTCATACGACTGGATGGGGGTTTCGAAGTCCGCCCTGCAGTCCGTGAATCGCTATCTGGCGAAATACCTCGGTCCGGAGAAGATCCGCGCGAACCTCGTCGCGGCAGGACCGTTGGCAACCATCGCAGCGAAATCCGTCCCCGGATTCGTCCAGTACGAGGGGCTCTGGAAGGTCCGTGCACCCTTGGGATGGGACACATCGAACCCTGAACCGGTAGCGAATATGGTGTGTGTGTTGCTCTCAGACTTTGCTTCAGCAACGTCAGGGGAGATCGTCCACGTTGACGGCGGGTTCCACGCGGTTGCGGCTGGTATCACTGAGGGTCTGTAGCTTCGCTCGCTGGAATCGAAACAGTGAACGTGGCTCCACCGCCTGGCGTCGGGCTGTACCAGACCCGGCCATCCATTGCTTCGACAAGACCCTTGACAATCGACAGACCCAGGCCCGTACCGCCCTTCGACCGGGTCGCATGCGGTTGGAGTTGGGTGAATCGTTCGAATATCACCTCGTGCTGCTCATATGAGATTCCGGGTCCGTGATCTACCACTGCCAAGTGCACCCCGTCGTGGACCTTCGAGGTCGTGACCTCGATCGGTCCATCTCCTCCATACTTGACGGCGTTCTCGACGAGATTCGTGACGACCCTGGCCAGATGATCCGGATCTGCCCGAACAGCCCCCACGTCTGGTGTGGGCGCGAGGGCCACACCCTCCGCGTTCGGGAGGGATGAAATGAGATCGCCAAGGAACGCCCCGAGCTGTATGCGTTCAGGCCTGACGGGCAGCGATTCAGCTTCGATCCGTGACATGACGAGCAGATCCTCGATGAGCGTCCGGAGTCGATCTGCCTGCTTTGCTGCCATCTCGATCAGCTGCTGCGCCCTAGGGTCTTCAGGAAGAAGCTCAGGTCGCTGCAACGTGCCTATCGCACCGATGATCGAAGTCAGGGGAGTTCGGAGCTCATGGGACACGACAGAAACGAAATCAGTCTTGAGTTGGGCGAGTTCGGCCATTCGCTCGCTCGTGGTCCTGGCTTCCTCGAAACGGGCCATCTGGTTCAGGACAAGGGCTGCGGGGGCGGCGACCGACTCAAGGGTTTCGATGTCGTCTTCGGTGAACTCTGTCGGCTTGTCTCCAACGAGGAGCACACCGATGGTGCGATTCTCCACGCGCATTGCCACCAGGGCGACCCGTTCCGCCTCGAGTTCTGTTGAGAGCCGATCGTGGGCATCCTCCTCGGTCACATCGTTGATGACCGCGGCATCTCCGCTCATGAACACGCGCTGGGAGATCCCTGGTTCGTCGAGTCCGAGTGAAAGCTCGTCCGCAGGGACCGTGTGACCCGATACCCAGATCGGGGACATCAGTTCCAGGCGTTCCGCTTCTGAGTCATAGAGGAGAACGAGACCGATACGCGCTTGGACCGACTCGGCGACCCGACCGATCAACTCAGGGAGGACCTCATCGAGTTTGGAACCTGTCCCGATCGTTCGAGAGACCTCGTACAGGTGGGTGAGCTCCTGTTCCTGGCGAGCCAGTTCTGCTCCCTGGTATGACACAGACCGGTAGGCCGCGTCGGTCGTTTCCAGCTGAGTCCTGATGCCAACCGAGATGAGGAGCACGAACACGATTGCACCGACGAAGGGGAGTAATTGGGCGACGAAGCTTGTCAGCTGGACATCGTCTGCACCGTAGATCGCTGCACCGAACGTGATGCTTGCAGCGATGCCGAGCGCTATAACTGCGCGGTTCGGGATCAGGGTCGCGGCCGCGAAGAAGATCACGAGGATGAGGCTGATCCCGTTCGATTCGTCGATGGTTGCCGTTTCGTACAGGATGACCATGAGAAGCGCCGCGGCGCTCCAGATGAGGATCGTCCAATCGCCGACGCTCGATGTCAGCATCGTGCGCCAAGGTGCAAACGTGATGATCAGGAGCCCCACGGCGAACCCGCCAACCATCGTCGCGACTGCAAGATCGATCGACACATCGAGGGACAGCACCCAGAACACGAAAATGATCATGCCGAACCACGAGACGATCAGACCCGCATGAATTACACGGATCCGGTAGTCGATCATCAGATCCCTATCAGCCAAGCGTGAATCACCTTACCTTTTCAGCTCCCACGGTAACCTTTGCACATGGCTCGGGTACTTCTTCTCTTCGGCGGACGCTCCTCGGAACATGAGGTTTCGTGCGCATCAGCCGTGTCCGTCCATGATGCGCTGATCGAGGGTGGGCACCGTGTCATTCCGGTTGGCATCGATCGTGAGGGACACTGGCACCTCGGTGATCCGACTTTTCGCCCATTCAAGGCAGATGGACGGGCCGTCGAGATGAGTGTTCCTACCGGCTCATTGAGAGTGGCAGACAACGACATCGAGTTCGATGTGGTGTTTCCCGTCCTTCACGGCCCCCAGGGGGAGGACGGGACTTTCCAGGGCCTACTCGAGACATGTGGCGTTCCGTACGTTGGTTGTGGCGTGACAGGAAGCGCCCTGGCGATGGACAAGGACCTCGCAAAGCGAGTCGTACAGTCCTCTGGTATCGCCACGACTCCCTGGATTCGATTGTTCAGGCCACGTTGGGATGCTGATCCTCATGGCGTCGTGGAACAGGTCGCCACGTCGCTCAGATATCCAGTGTTTGTCAAGCCCTCGGCCCAGGGCTCATCAGTCGGTGTCGCCCGTGCCGTGAGTGATCAGGAGCTGAAGGAAGCGATCGACGTTGCGTATCGATACGATTCGAAAGTGATCATCGAGAGGGGCGTGGTCGGGCGCGAGATCGAGGTTGCCGTGCTGGATGGACCACGGGCATCAGTCCCGGGGGAAGTGATCACCGAGGCCGAGTTCTACACCTACGATGCGAAATACGCAAACGACACGTCGCGGTTCGACACACCCGCACAACTGTCGCCCTCCGCGACGAGCGAGGTCAGTGCGCTTGCGGAGAGGATCTTCACCGAGCTCGGGCTTTCGGGACTGGCCCGAGTCGACTTCTTCTACGACGAACACAACGGGACGTTCCTGTTCAACGAGGCGAATACACTTCCGGGGTTCACCCCGATCTCAGGTTTCCCGAAGATGTGGCTGGCATCAGGCATGACCTACTCCGAACTGTGTTCCCATCTCGTTGACGCTGCATTCACGCGCCACGAAGAACGCGGACGACTCGCGATCAGATAGGGGCACCCAGATACGAGACCATCGATCCGGGACGACTAGATCCGAACGACCGGGCAGGTGAGCGTCCGGACGATGCCGACGACCGGTTGGATCTGTGTGACCACGAGGTGGCCAAGTGCGTCGACGTCTGCAGCCTCGGCTGACACGATGACGTCGTACGGTCCTGTTACGGCTTCTGCCGTATTGACGCCGTCCAGTTCCTTGATCGCGCGAGCGACATCTGATGCCCGACCACTATCGGTCTGGATGAGAACAAATGCTTGAACCATGAGAAGAAGATATCAGATAAACAGATGTCAGAAGTCGGAACGTTCGCTCGCTCACTTTCAGAACGCTTCGCTCGCTCTCAGAAGTCAGAAGTCAGGGACACGATCCGGCGTCTGAGAGTGAGGTCCGGCCGAACATTCTGACAGCGCAGCGTTCAGACATCTGACATCTGACAGCGAAGCGTTCTGAACCCTGTCAATATCCGTCGGAACCGAATCTCAGGTTCGTGGCGTAGGCATCGGGGCCCTCGCCGTTGAGGTCGAAACGAACGCGCTGGCCCTGCCTGAGGAAGCGGAACATCGACCCTTCGAGACTTCCGGGTCTCAGGAGAACTTCAGATCGGTCATCGTCGCGTACGATTGAACCGATGCCGGTCGTTGCGTCGTATACCTTTACGACGCCCTGCATCAGATCTTCTCGATCTTGCCGGCCTTGATGCATGACGTGCAGACTCGTGCACGGCGAGAGTTCGTTCCGTGCTTGACGCGGATCTTCTGGATGTTCGGACGCCAAGTCTTGGAAGACCGCTTGTGCGAGAAGCTGACCTGTTTGCCCGTCCACGGCCCCTTGCCGCAAACTTCACATCTGTATGCCATGTGGGGGAAACCTCCTGAGGTGCGCGGGAACGATAGCAGTCAACCATGTGTACCGGCCTCCTCGTCGAGCGTTGTGGCAATGTGTCGCGAGGTCTACCAACATCGGCACATGACCGCACCAAAATCATCCGATGCGAGGACCTTGGCGTACCTCGCCGGCATTCGGACGGACAAGGTCAAGGGCATCGGAACGACAACGATGGAGAGGCTCGATGGTCAGGGTGTCAGATCGGTTGCCGACCTTCTGCTCACGGTTCCGCGACGCTATCTGGATCGCAGCCAGCTGTTCAACCTTGCGGCTGCGCCGATCGGTGAGGAGGTCACCGTCGGAGGCACCGTGACCTCGTTCTCGAAACGCCGTATCTCGCGTGGGCGAACGATGATCGAAGCACGAGTGTCAGACGGCACCTCCAGCGTGCGGTGTGTCTGGTTCAACCCATACATCAAGGTCACCGTGGGTGAGGAAGTTGCGCTCTCCGGCAAGGTCGAGACGTTCCGTGGATCGCTCCAGATGAAGAGCCCCGATGTGGACAGACTCAGCGGAAACAAGGAGTTCAAGACGGGCATCGTCCTGCCGATATATCCGAGCCTCGGAGGCCTCAAGCCGCACAAGGTGCGTGAAGCAGTGGCCAACGCCGTGCGTCGCTCGGTTCCCGTTGTGGACGTCGTCGCTGACGAGATCCTCGACCGTTTCGATCTTGTAGACCGCACGTTTGCGATATCACAGGTGCATTTTCCTGACTCTGTTGTCGAAACCGGGCCGGCGAGGCGCAGACTGATCTTCGATGAGTTCCTTCGCATACAGATGGCGCTCAAGGTCCGGGCACATGACGAGTTCGAGTCCCAGGTCGGTGTTTCGAACTCGGTGAGAGGTGAGCTTTTCCACCGGTTCACAGACACGTTGCCATATCAGTTGACCGATGCCCAGGACCGAGTTCTTGACGAACTGCTCTCGGACATGGAAGCCCGGACACCGATGCATCGGCTCCTGCAGGGCGAGGTCGGCTCAGGGAAGACTGTCGTCGTCATTGCCGCGCTGCTGACATCGGTCGAGAGCGGGCATCAGGGCGCGGTCATGGCGCCCACCGAGGTGCTCGCCACCCAGCACTATCTGGGCACTGAGCTCGCATTGGAGGACGCCGGGATGGCGCCGACCCCAGAGGACATCGGAGCGTCAGGAACCGGATCTCTCTTCGCTGGGGAGACTCTTGCAACGCGCCCCGTCCGAATCGGCCTGTTCACCGGAAGTCGCGTCACCGCGAACTTCGTGCTCGGGGACGTGTCGCGTAGACAGGGACTCGAGTGGCTCTCTGATGGGACCATCGACCTCGCCTTCGGCACACAGGCGCTGATACAGAGCGACGTCGTGTTCCATTCGCTCGGCATGGTGGTCGTGGATGAGCAGCATCGGTTCGGCGTCGAGCAGCGGGTCGTGATGCGTGACAAGAATCAGGGCGAAGGCGTTCCAGACCTCCTTCTCATGACCGCCACGCCGATCCCGAGAACGCTTGCGATGACCCTGTACGGAGATTTGAAGGTGTCCGTCATCGACGAGCTGCCCCCCGGTCGAACGCCGATCGTGACCGACGTTGTCCCTGATACGGCAGACGATGAGATCGACAGGGCGATTCAGCGAGCCGTTGATGCCGGGGGCCAGGTGTTCGTCGTCTGTCCACTGGTTGAGGACTCGGACAAGATCGATGCTCGGTCAGCTCTCTCTGAGATCGACAGGGTCCGGAATGCCTTACCCAACGTCCGGTCCGCTCTGCTACACGGTCAGATGGCGCCAGACGAGAAGGCCGAAATCATGCACCGCTTCCGTGGAGGCGAGGTCGATGTCCTTGTGGCCACAACGGTCATCGAGGTCGGGATCGACGTGCCGAATGCAACCCTCATGGTGATCCGCACGGCAGACAGGTTTGGCTTGAGCCAGCTTCACCAGTTGCGGGGACGCGTGGGACGCGGAGAGAGAGGTGGGTCGTGTCTTCTGTCAGCAGATCCGACAACCTCAGACGGGGAGCGCAGAATCGTTGCCATGGTCGGATCGACCGACGGATTCGAGCTCTCCGAGATCGATCTCGAGATCAGGGGCCAGGGGACCGTATTCGGCGGTGCCCAATCCGGGGCAGCCGATCTTCGCCTCGGGGACATCCTGAGGGATCACGAGCTGCTCACGGCTGCGAACATCGTTGCCACAGAGGCAGTCGCTGACGATCCGGATGGCCCATTCGTCGCTGACGTCATGCATGAAGTGGCGATGTTCTTCGGCGACTCGGCACAATGGCTCACAAGGAGTTGACATGAGGATTATCGCAGGGGCAGCCAAGGGTCGGAAGCTCGCTGCGCCTCGACATGGGACTCGACCGATGACCGGTCGTACCCGTGAATCGATCTTCTCGATACTGGCCGACAGGTTGCCGGGTGCCCTCGTCCTTGATCTTTTTGCTGGCAGTGGGTCGCTCGGGTTGGAGTCGCTGAGCAGGGGTGCATCCGACGTTGTTTTCGTTGAAGCAGGTCGTACAGCCGCAAGGATTCTCAGGGAGAATATCGAGCGGGTTGACCTCGGTGGAAGCGTCCACGAACAGGATGTCAGTCGGTTCTTGCGCTCAGACGCTGGCAGATACGACCTGATCTTCAACGATCCGCCGTACGGAGATGATGACGCGACGGTGCGCTCCGTTCTCGAGCTCCTCGACACTGTGCTCGCCGATGATGGTCTCGTCGTGCTGCATCGCCAGGCGCGCAGTGTTGTCGAGCTACCCGATTTCCTCCGCACAGTCGATGAGCGACGGTACGGTGATGCTGTCATAACCATGATGGAGAGGGCAGAAGAGTGATTACCGCGCTCGTTCCCGGAAGCTTTGATCCACCCACCAAAGGACATCTCGACGTTGTCGAGCGGTGCGCTGCATTGTTCGATGAGGTTGTCGTGGCTGTTGTTCACAACCCGTCCAAGACGCCGTTGTTCACCGCAGAAGAGCGTGTCGACCTGCTCGAGCAGTGCACGGCAGCCTGGCCAAACGTTCGAGCGGCATCATTCGAAGGCCTGCTTGTTGAATTCGCAAAAGAGGTCGGCGCCACCACGGTCGTGAAGGGTCTTCGTGCGGTCACCGATTTCGAGTTCGAGATCCAGATGTCCCAGATGAATCGCTACCTGTCTGGCGATGTCGTCTCGTTGTTCGTTGCAACGAAACCTGAGTACGGGTATCTATCATCTTCTCTGGTAAAAGAGGTAGCGCGTCTTGGCGGTTCGATCGATGGACTCGTCCCCGGTCCGGTCGCTTCGGCGCTGAAGGAGCGTCTGCAATGATCGATCAACCCGAACAGCATTCCCAGTCCCCTCAGGCGCCGGGGCGTCTTGCCGACCTGCTCGAGGAGCTCATCACCGAGATAGAGAGTGCAAGAGCGGTTCCCCTGTCGAACAACGTCATGATCAGTCAGGAGGACATGCTCGACAGGCTCCACGAGGTGGCAGAGGAGCTTCCCGAGGAGCTTCGCTCGGCTCGTTGGATGGTGCGTGAGCGCGAGTCATACATCGCGCGGACGAACGAACGAGCCCAGGAGGTCGTGAACAAAGCGAAGGTCGAATCTGAACGACTCGTATCAGAAAACTACATCGTCCAGGAAGCCGTCGAAGAGGCGAATTCGCTCATCCGCAATGCAGAGGCCGAGGCCCGTCGCATCAGGCTCGAGGCTGAGGACTACGCCGAGAGGCACCTTTCGGAAGCCGAAACAGTGCTCGGCGAACTGTATCGTTATGTCACCGAGGCGAGAGCGGAACTGCACAAGGCGCTTCCGGCGGCACCGGAGCCACCGGTGAGTAAATAGGGGTTTACGGTTTACGGTTCTGTGAACTGAAAACTGTGAACTGAGAACTTCCAGCTGATAACTTTCCCCCATGTCCCAGAGTCCATTCCTCCTCAATGTCTCCGATCTCCTCGGCAACGAGGCTTCATCGCGTCCTGTGACGCTGACAGCGTCCGTGGATTGGAGGATCGAGATGATCGAGGTCTTCCCCGATCCGCCTCTTGAGGCTGATCTCGTGCTGCATCCGGTCTCTGGGGGTGTCGCTGTCACGGGAAGAGTCCGCTTCACCACCAAGGACACCTGTTTCCGGTGTCTCAGGGAGACGCTGACGGATCGCGACACGTCCGTCGGTGCTCTTTTTGACACGAATAGCGACGATGACGAGACCTATCCTCTCGAAGGTCACGATATCGACGCCTCCCAGATGCTTCGAGATGAGGTGCTTTTGTCCCTCCCGATCATCGAGGATTGCGGCGATGACTGTCCCGGAGTTGTGAGTAGTGCACGAATAGACTTGAATACAGACCTCTCGGGTGACGACGGCGACTCGCGTTCGCCCTTTGCCGTCTTGCAGGATCTCCTCGACCCCGAGGAAGAAACGGAATAGGATTTCACATGGCTGTCCCCAAAAAGAAGATGTCGCGGTCCCGCACACGTCGCCGCAAGGCACAGTGGAAGGTTGCGCGCCCAACTGTTTCGCGTTGCAAACAGTGCGACGCACCCCATACGCCCCACCGCGTATGCAAGGAGTGTGGCACCTATAACGGTCGCGAAGTAAGCCCAGCGTCGTAGATCACATGCCGCTCATCGCTGTTGATGCCATGGGGGGCGACTCAGCTCCTCGTGAGATCATCGAAGGAGCGATTCTCGCGGCTGAACACGGGGTACGCGTCGTACTGATAGGTGATGAATCCCAGATCTCGCCCCTCGTCGATGGGAGGGACGTTGACATCGATGTACGACACTCCTCTCAGGTCATCACGATGGACGACGTTCCGGCTCGCGCGGTTCGCGACAAGAAGGACGCCTCTGTCGCGGTGGCAGCTCGCCTGGTAGCTTGTGGAGACGCGGATGGCATGGTGTCCGCAGGCTCAACGGGTGCTGCACTTGCTTCAGCTGCGTTTCTCATCGGACGTCTACCCGGTGTGTCGAGGCCGGGAATCGCATCGATCTTTCCGACCGGTCACGTTGTCATGGATGTGGGCGCGAACATCGAATGCAAGCCGGAACACCTGCTCCAATTCGCCGTCATGGGCGCCGCGCTGAGTACCGTCTACAGGGGCATCGAGAACCCAAGGGTTGGCCTGCTCAACATCGGAGAAGAGGCTTCGAAGGGTCGCGATCTCGAGAAGGGCGCGTTTGCACTTCTGACACAGAGCGCAGCAGTAAATTTCGCAGGGAATGTCGAGGGCCGCGACCTTGCAACGGATCTCGCCGACGTCATCGTGACTGACGGTTTCACCGGAAACGTTCTGCTCAAGACGGGTGAGGGCACGGGCAGGGTGATCCAGAGGATGATCCTCGAAATACTCGCAAGACCAGAGCACGTGGATGCTGTCCAGGATTTGATGCCGGCATTCATGGAGATCCGTGAACGGTTGAGTGCCGAGACCGTCGGCGGCGCCCACCTTGTCGGAACCAGAGGTGTTGTTGTCATCGCCCATGGATCATCGTCGCGTGTTGCCATCAGCAATGCGATCCAGATCGCAGCTGAGGGTGCGTCGAGCGGCCTGGTCGAAAAGGTTCGCGCAGGGATCGCAGCGGCGGTCCACTGACGTGGAGGATCCCACAGACGCGCTCGACATGGTCCAGCGGACCATTGGGTATCACTTCAGTGACACAGCATTGCTCACCACCGCTTTGACACACTCTTCGTATGCGTCGGAGAACGAAGTCGAATCGTACGAACGTCTCGAGTTTCTGGGCGATGCTGTGCTGGAACTCGCGATCACAGTGGAGATATTCGGTGCACTCGAGGATGCTTCTGAAGGTCGCATGACCCGGATTCGGGCAGCCATCGTCGACGAAGCAACTCTTGCTGTAGTCGCGAGACACATCGGACTTCCGGCCGCCCTGAGGCTCGGCGTTGGCGAAGATCGTTCGGGTGGCCGGGACCGGGCTTCGATCCAGTCCGACGTGGTGGAGTCCGTTCTCGGAGCTGTGTACCTCGACGGTGGTGCCCAAGCCTCCCTTGATGTCGTGCTCAGGCTCCTTGGCGACACCGTCGCGGACCGGCTGGCATCTTCCCAGGTCTCGGACAGCAGGTCCAGGCTTCAGGAGCACCTTGCCCAGAGGGGCCAGGTCGTTTCGTTCGAGTACGAACGCAGCGGTCCTGATCATGCTGTTGTCTACACGGCGAAGGCCTCGGTGGATGGGCACGTGATCGGTACAGGCTCTGGCGGCTCCAAGAAGACAGCGGCCATAGACGCAGCACGGGCTGCGCTCGCATCTGATCTCTGACTTCCGCGACAGCAGCGTTCTGACTTCTCATGCTCGATTTGCTTACACACGTGTAATTCACTCTGGTAACCTCTAACACCGTGAAGCTGAAACATCTGACATTACGGGGGTTCAAGTCGTTCGCCGATCGAACGCGCCTGACTTCTCCTCGGGCGTAAACGTGGTCGTCGGTCCGAATGGATCCGGAAAGTCGAACATCCTCGACGCGCTCGCATGGGTCATGGGTACCCAGGGAACGAAGTCCCTTCGCACCGACAAGATGGAGGACGTGGTGTTTGCGGGCACGGCAACACGGCCCCCCTTGTCACGGGCAGAGGTGTCGCTGACGTTCGCCAACGATGACCGGATCATGCCGCTCAACCTTGCAGAGATCACGATCACCCGCAGGCTGTTCCGAGATGGAACCTCTGAGTACGAGTTGAATGGTGCACCGTGCAGGCTGCTTGACATCCAGGAGCTGCTCTCGGACGGTGGCATTGGGCGACACCAACACGTTCTCGTCGGTCAGGGCGAAGTTGGCGATGTGCTCAATGCACGACCCGAAGATCACAGGGCGGTGATCGAGGAAGCTGCGGGCGTGACGAAGCACCGAAGCCGCAGGGAGAGAGCCATGAGAAGGCTCGAGCGGACTGATCACGATGTTGAGCGGCTCAACGACATCCTATTCGAGAAGAAGAGGGCGATGCGGCCTCTCAAGCGCCAGGCGAATGCCGCAGCACGCTTTGACTCTGTGAGGGACGAGGCCTTCGTGCTTCAATTATGGCTCGCAGGAGAGGACCTCAGAGGGATCGCTGCGCGGCAGAAGTCCGCGACGACCGAACGCAACCAAACGGCAGATCTGCGCCACCGATCGGATGAGGAACTCGACCAACTGCGGGAGAAGCTCGTCGTTCTGCGTGCAAATGCTGGCACAGTTGGCAAGGATCTCGAAAGGGATACAGCTGCAGCGGCCAGGCTCGAAACGACCAGGGAGAGGCTTCGTCGCATCTCCGTGGTCGCAGGAGAGCGCTCCCGGTCGATCGCGTCCCGACTCGAGGGTGCCGACGAAAGGCGGGACGACCTTGAGAGTGAGCGGGTTCAGCTCGTCTCAGATATTGCCGCAAGCTCGCAGGAGGAGGAGGACGCGAGGGACGAAGGGGGGCGTCGCGAAACGGCTCTCAGTGCGCTTGAGGACGAAGAACGCTCACTCGCCGAACAGATCCAACTCCCGGCAGAGAGCGTTGTTGCGAATCTTCGGGGTGACCTCCGGGCACTCGAGACGGCCGATCGAAGGGACGAGTCCGAGAAGCAGCAGACGATCTCGCGGATTGGGGTCGTCGACGATCGGATAGGTGAAGAGACCGACGAGATGGAACGTCTGAGTGACTCGATCAAGTCCACGGATGCAGAGGTCACTTCGCTCCACGATACGTATCTGGACAGGAAGGATGTCAGGGTTCGGTCTGAATCGTCCTGGCGGGAGGTGGATGAAGCCAAGACTGAGCATCGTCTCCAGGTTGCAGGTGCACGCGCGAGAGTGGAGGCCTTTGAGGCTGCTCTCGAAGGGCTGGCCGACCAAGAGACCCGGAGGATCGCAGCTGGGGCTGACGGGGTTCTCGGCGCGATCGTCCCGAGACTCGACGCGTCCAAAGAGATCGCTTCAGCGCTCGACGCGGCCCTTGGACCGTGGCGCGACGCCCTCGTGACCGCGGACATGTCTTCTCTGCACGATGCCGTGAACGCTGTCAAGGCCAGCGGCAGCGGTGGTGTGTCCTTCGTGGTGACCTCGAAGACCGCGACTCGGAGTGTTGCGGTTGTCGCTGAGCGGTTCGGCGTGGACGTGTTGCTCGACCTGCTTGGACCCGGAGCAGATTTGGAGCTCGGAGCTGCGCTGATCGGCGACGTGGTCCTTGTACAGGGATGGCAGACCGGCTGGCAGATCGTGAGCGAGGCGCCGGATGTTCGTGCGGTTACGCCAGAGGGCGACATGATCACCCGGTTCGGGATGTCCGTGGCCCAGCCAGACGGCGTTGGGCCTGCAGCACTTGAAGCTGCAAGTGTCTCTCTTGAAGTTGTGAAGCGCGACCTCGCCAGAACCAGGAGTCGCGCAGACGCCGAGCGCAGGACCTTTGATGTTGCCGCAGCCGACGAGCGATCGGTGCTCGAGAGACTCGAAGCTGCTGAGGCCCTGCTTGCGGGATTCATCGAAGCCGTCGGTCTTGTCGACAGAGCCCGTGGTGCATCACGGGAAGAGCGGGGAAGGCTTACTCAACGCATCACTGCGCTCGAAGAGGCTGCAGCGGATCGAATGGAGCGAATCGCGCAGCTTCGTGACCGAGTGGCGGACTTCGAGGGCGAGGAAGCGGCACGTCAGGCTGCATGGGACTCGCTCAACGTGAGAAGGGAAGAGGTTGCGACCCGGCGCGACGATGCAAGACGAGCACGTGAGCACGTTGCCGCGGAACTCGCTGCGATCCTTGAGAGGCGCAAGATGCTGGAGCGACGTCTCGCCGTGGTATCCACCGAGATGACCCAACTCGTGCTTCTCCCAGAAGATGACGGCGACGTTGATCGGCTCCGCGGTATCCGATCAAGGGCGGAGGAAGCGATCGCAGCCGTTTCCCTGCATGTGGAGACCCTCAGGGAGCGCCAGCGTGAAATGCGAGGCAAGCTCGGTAACGCAAACGTGGAACTCTCCGAGGCTGAGAACCGGCGCGAAGAGCTCGAGAGGTCCACGCGAACTCTCGGTGACACGCTCTCGGCTCTGGAGATCGAACTCGCTGAGCTTGCCGTTCGCGAAGAAGGGGTCTGTGAGGGATTGCGCAGGGACGCAGACGCAACGCCGGACCGCGCGATGGGCACTGAGGCTCCGGAGCTTGCACAAGACGTTGATGCCAGGGATCGACTCGAGTCACTTCAGGCTGACCTCAAACGCATGGGCCCGATCAACCCCCTCGCCGCTCAGGAGTATGCCGAGATCGCCGCTGAAGCTGCCGAACTCGATAGTCAGCTCGGGGATCTCAACGCGTCCAGGCAGGAGCTTCACAAGGTCATCACTGCTCTCGACGAGAAGATGGTCGCGCTGTTCATGGATGCCTTCGAAGAGATCTCGCAGTTCTATTCTGAGAACTTCTCCCTCGTGTTTCCTGGTGGGACCGGCCGATTGGCCCTCACGGACCCGGATAATCCGCTCACGACCGGTGTGGAGGTCGAAGCCCAGCCAGCCGGGAAGAAAGTCGGCAGGTTGTCGTTGTTGTCTGGTGGCGAGCGGTCGCTTGCTGCGCTGGCATTCCTATTTGCGGTGTTCCGATCGCGTCCGAGTCCGTTCTACGTGCTTGACGAGGTCGAGGCTGCACTCGATGATGCGAATCTGCACAGATTCCTGATGCTGGTTGACACACTGCGGCGCAGCGTGCAGCTTGTTCTCATCACACATCAGCAGCAGACCATGGAGGCGGCTGACGTTCTCTACGGCGTGACGATGGAGCCGGGTGAGTCCTCGAAGGTGATATCGAAGAGGATGACGGAGCGAAGATCACAGAGGGAAGAGCGCGGAACACAGGACATTGAGTACGGACGACGGACGACGGACGACACGCACCAGACCTCTCGTATCTGACCAATGGTTCCTCAGTCTTTGTAATCTGAAGTCCTCATGCATCCTCTCTTCATTGCTCTTGTCGTCGTTGCCATTCTGTTTGCGATAGCCGCTGTTGTGGTCCTCGTTCTCAGGAATCGCGGCGCAGTGATGGTCGAGCCGACGGTCGATGGCCCACGGCCGGGAACGGACGCTGGGCTCAGGGTTCGTCTCGCAAAGACTCGGTCGGCGCTGTCTTCTTCCCTCGCGGGAGTGTTCGGAAGCGATTCGCTTTCTGACGATGCCTGGACCGATATCGAGGATGCGCTGATCAGCGCAGATGTGGGCCCCGGTACAGCTGCCGTCCTGGTCGAGCGTGTCCGCGAAACAAGACCTGTGGACGGGCGCGAAGCACGTGCCGCCCTCATCGATGAACTCGAGGCGATGCTCGCCGACAGGGATCGTTCGCTACATCTCGAAGGATCACCGGCTGTTGTTCTTGTCGTTGGTGTCAACGGCTCAGGCAAGACGACATCGATCGCAAAGCTCGCAAATGGCTTGGTCGTCGATGGCATGTCTGTCGTGCTTGGCGCTGCGGACACCTTCCGTGCTGCAGCAGACGCCCAACTCCGCGAATGGGGTGGACGTGTTGGAGTACCCGTTGTCTCCGGTGCAGATGGCGCCGACCCTGCATCGGTCGCACATGATGCGCTCACGACGGCTCGTGCCGAGGGTGCTGATGTCGTGATCGTGGACACAGCGGGTCGCCTCCACAGCCAGAGGAACCTGATGGACGAACTCGGCAAGGTGATACGGGTTCTCGAGAGAGAAGCCTCGAGCGTCGGAGAGGTGCTGTTGGTGCTCGACGGCACCACGGGTCAGAATGGAATCGCCCAGGCAGACGCGTTTTCGCGGGCTGTCGGAGTGACGGGCATCGTCTTGACGAAGCTCGATGGAACGTCGCGCGGGGGCGTGACGATCGCTGTGGAACGTGAACTCGGAATCCCGGTGAAGTTCATTGGTACTGGCGAAGGCATGCATGATCTCATACCATTCGTCCCTGAAGATTTCGTGGAGGCTTTACTCGCACCATGACCAATGACGCTGCATCCCTACTCGAGCGGGCTGAAGACATCGCTGCCAGGGCACATGTTCCCTACTCGCGCTTTCGTGTCGGGGCGATCGCTGTTTCGCCCGATGGCTCAATCCACGCAGGTTGCAATGTCGAGAACGCTGCGTACGGTGCATCCGTCTGTGCCGAGGTCAATGCGATCACGACAGCCGTCGCGAATGGCGCCACGGAGATCGACACCATTGCGGTTGTGTGTCTCGATGGGGCACCTTGTACACCGTGTGGCAACTGTCGCCAGGTCATGCGCGAATTCGGTGTGAAACGTATCGTCATGCGAGACGGGGCAGGATCACCTGTCGAGTTCACACTGGGCGATCTGCTCCCTATGTCCTTCGGTCCTGAGGCGCTCGATGGTTAACGAGCCTTGAGCGCCTCGATCAGCTGCGGAACAACCTTGTGGACATCCCCAACGATGCCGAGATCTGCGAGACCGAAGATCGGTGCGTCCGGATCCTTGTTGATCGCGATGATCATGGAGGAGCCCTTCATGCCAACGATGTGCTGCATGGCGCCCGAGATCGCACAGGCGATGTACACGTTCGGTTTGACCGTCTTGCCCGTCTGGCCGACCTGGTACGAGTAAGGGACCCAACCGGCATCCACTACAGCCCTCGTACCGCCGACAGCACCTTGGAGCAGTCGCGCGAGTTCATCGATCATCTCGAATCCTTTGGCTGATCCGAGTCCTCGTCCTCCAGAAACGACCACTGGGGCAGCCTCGAGATCGGGACCTTCGGATACCTCGACATGACGTTCGGTGATTGTTGCCGCGGACCGACCGGCGTCCGGCATCGAAACGTCCGTGAGGTCCGGTGCACCGCCGCCAATCGCCTCAGGCGAGAAGGCCTTCGGACGTGTCACGATCAGCGCAGGAGAGCCATCTGTCACCACCGTGGTGATGGACTTCGTTCCACCCAGGATCTCAGACGTTACGGAGACTCCATCCGACATGTCGATGTCGAGTGCTCCGGCGATGAGGGGCTTACCGAGGCGAGCTGCCACGCGACCGGCAACGTCTCGATCAGTGTTCCCGGCCCCGAAGAGCGCAACATCTCCGCCTTCGGACCCCAGCAATTCCGCGAACGCCGCTGCGGCTCCTGCAGATGGCAGGGCATCGCCGGGGTCAAGGTGGTACACCTTCATTGCGCCGTGGTCCCCAAGAGTTGCCCATGCGGCATCAGATCCCGTGCCTACATAGAACACGGAGACATCGCCGAGTGCCCTCGCCTTGGTGAGCAGCTCAAGGCTGCCATCAGAGGGTGACCCTTCAAGTTCTTCCGCGAATACCCATACCGACATCTCAGATCACCTTCGCTTGTTCGAGAAGTTCAACGATCTTGAGGTAAGCCTCGCCCTCGTCCTCGATGATGTCACCAGCTTCTCTGGAGGCGACGCTCATGACACCTGCAACCACCTGACCGACATATGGCTCGATTCCCAGATCTGATGCCGTCAGCGTGTCGACCGGTTTTGACTTCGCTTGCATGATCCCCTTGAAGGTGGGGTAGCGAGGCTCGACAACACCTGCCGTCACCCCAAGGAGTGCTGGGAGTTTGGAGCTCACGACCTCATAGCCAGAGGCCGTCTGGCGCTCGATCGTGACGCCGTCATCGCCGACTTCGACCTTGCGTGCGAACGACAAGCATGGAACGTCGAGGATCTCGGACATCATCTGAGGAACTGCACCTGTGAAGCCGTCTGTCGACTCCATTCCGGCGATGACAACGTCGAAGCCCTCTCGCTCGATCGCAGCGCTCAATATACGGGATGTCGTCAGCGCGTCGGAACCTCGGAGCGAATCGTCATCGATCAGGACAGCCTTATCGGCGCCCATGGCGAGTGCCTGTCTGATTCCTTGGAGAGACCCGGATGGGCCCATAGAGAAGAGCGTCACCGTCCCCTCCGATGCCTCTGCGAGTTGGAGCCCGACCTCGATGCCGAAACGGTCTGTATCGTCAAGTACCTGATCGTGCGGGCGCACGATCCAATGGTTCTCGCTGTCGAGATCGTAAGGCGCTGCAGGGTCTGGGATCTGCTTCACACAGACCGCGATTCTCATGATGATTGTGCTCCTCGTTCGCTCGTCCGAGATGATACAACGACTTTGAGCGCTTGCTCAAAGTTCGACAGACGGGTCCGATGCGGTGAGGATCGGTAGGAATCGGTCAAGGATCGATGTGAATTTTGATCTCGCACGTGCGGCCGCTGCCGTAACCTCGGTGTGCGAGAGCGGCGTTGGCGAGATGCCAGCGGCAAGGTTCGTGACCAGGGATACCGCGACGACATTTGCCCCCATGTGCCTTGCGGCGATGGCTTCAGGGACCGTTGACATGCCGACCAGATCCGCGCCAAGACGTTTTGCCATCTGAACCTCGGCCGGCGTCTCATACGATGGTCCGAGGAACCACGCATACACGCCCTCGTGGGGCGTCATGCCGACGTCGGTGAAGACCTTGGCCAGCTTCTCCCTGAGATCCACGGAGTACACCTCGGAGAGGTCAGGGAATCGCGGTCCGAGGCGGTCATCGTTCGGACCTGTCAGCGGATTGAGACCAGCGAGGTTGAGGTGATCCGAGACGATAACGAGGTCACCTGACGACAGCCCATCGCCAACCGCTCCTGCGGCGTTCGTGAGCATGATGTTCTTGGCTCCAGCAGATATCGCGGTCCGAACGCCGAATACGACTTCGCTCATCGTCCAACCCTCATAGGCGTGGACGCGGCCCGAGAGAACCAGGAGGCGTCGACCGTTGATGGGTACCGATATCAGGCTGCCGCCGTGACCAATGACCTTCGGAACGGAGAAACCGGGAATCTCCTCGTAGGAGATCTCAATGACGCCGTCGAGTGTGCGTGCGTAGTCGCTGAGGCCAGACCCCAGCACGATCGCGGCGTCATGGTTGTCCACGCCGGTTCTTGCGGCGATGACGATCGCTGCTGCATGGAGCGCGTGAGTCGGGTCGGTGGTCATCGAATCTCTCCCAGGATCAGGTCGCCGACTGACGGTGCTTCGTCGCCGATCTCCCAAGCATTGTCGACCGCATGGAGCGCAGACTGAAGCTTGGCCTCATCGTTGTATGCAATCCGCGCCAAGAGATCGCCTTGATCGACCGCTTGCCCGACCTTCGCCTCGATGAGAAACCCCACAGAGGGATCAACGATGTCGTCCTTGGTCGCCCGACCGCCACCGAGCCTCACACCAGCCACCCCGATGTCGTAGGCGTCACAGCGTGTCACGACTCCTCTGCGCTTGGCAAGTATGACGTGCTCGTGTGTCGCATGCGGAAGCAGGTCCGTGTCCTCGATCACCGCAGGGTCACCACCTTGGCGTTCGGTCAGCTTGATCATGATCTCATAGGCCGACCCTGACTCGATCGCGTTCACTACCCGAGATGTCGCGTCATGGAGATCTTCTTCGCCGGAGAGCATCAGCATCTCTGCAGCGAATCGCACGGTGAGGCTGCGCACATCTTCGGGTCCTTCACCCCTGAGAATGTCAACGGACTCAGCGATCTCGTTTGCGTTGCCGACGGCACGACCCAGTGGTTGGGACATGTCCGTGAGAATCGCCGTCACAGGAGTGTCGTTGCTTGCTCCGATGCCGACCATCGTTTCTGCGAGAGTGGTTGCGTCCGCAGTGGTCTTCATGAAAGCGCCGCTCCCAACCTTGACATCGAGCAGCAGACCGTCGAGATCTTCTGCAAGCTTCTTGGACATGATGGACGACGAGATCAGGGGTACGGAGGGAACGGTTCCAGTCGCATCTCTCAGTGCGTATATCCGCCTGTCAGCAGGCACGAGCGTCTCAGTTTGACCGACCATCACAACCCCGATGTCTTCGAGCTGTGCGCTGAACGCTGAGGGTTCGATCATCGTGCTGAAGCCGCTGATCGATTCGAGTTTGTCGAGTGTGCCTCCGGTGTGGCCCAGTCCGCGGCCTGACATCATCGGAACCGCAACACCGCACGCGGCGACGATCGGTGCGAGCGGGATCGAGATCTTGTCTCCGACCCCTCCCGTTGAGTGTTTGTCGACTTTCGGCTTTTGAACATCCGAGAGATCGAGAACCTCTCCGGAGTGGAGCATCGCCTCGGTCCATGAACCAAGTTCGTCCTGGGACATCCCGTTGAAGATGATGGCCATGAGCAGGGAAGAGAGCTGATAGTCAGGGATCCTGTCCGCCGTGTATTCCTCGATGATCCATCTCAAAGCATCTGGTTCGAGGCCGCCGCCGTCGCGCTTGGTGCGAATCAGTTCGACCATCGAGTAGCTCATCTGTTTCCTCTCATCGGTACCCGTCCGCCCTTGACGAGAACCCCCTCGGAGCGAAGACGCTGTGTGTGTTCGGTCTCGAGACCCGGCACGAGTCTTCCGGTCGTCGTGATGACTCGCCACCAAGGTAATCCGGGAACTGTGCGAACAATGTTTCCCACGGCTCTCGCCGCTCCCGGATATCCAGCCTCGTCGGCGACCTCTCCGTAGGTTGATGTCTCTCCGCTCGGGATGCGATTGATGACCTCAATCACGGTGTCTTCAAAGGACGTATCCATCACACGGTCCCGAAGAGCCTGTCTCCCATGTCGCCCAGCCCAGGGACGATGTAGTAGTTCTCGTCGAGCTCCCTGTCGTGGGCCGCGGCGATTATCCGCACGTCTGGATGATCCTCGTACATTCGCTTGACGCCTTCGGGAGCGGTCACGACACAGAGCGCCGTTATGTCTGTCGCACCTGAACCCTTCACCTTGTCAACTGCCCAGGAGAGCGATCCTCCGGTCGCGAGCATCGGTTCACATATGAGCACGGTCGCCTCAGAGAGATCGGGCAGTTTCGAGTAGTACTCGAGGGGGAGCGCGGTCTCCTCATCGCGAGCAACGCCGGCAAACCCGACCTTGACATCAGGGATCATCTCGAGAACAGCGTCGAGCAGTCCAAGCCCTGCACGCAGGACCGGTACGGCGACAACGTTCTCGATCCGGAACCCTGTGGTTGATTCCATCGGTGTTTCGATGTCGATCTGGGTAATCGGAAGTCTACGAGTTGCTTCAAAAACCAATGAGTAGGTGAGACCTTTGGCAGCGGCTCTGAATTGCTGCGGATCGGTATTCTTGTCGCGCAGGACCGTCAGGTAGTGGCGCGTGAGTGGATGGTCGATGACTGTGAGATTCATGGGTGGAGGCTATCAGGTCTCGTTCATGCGGATTGCTTCGAACTGGTCCTCTCGGTCTGTAGGGTCGCATTGTGATCACAAGAACTCGAGTTGTGTTACTGCTTGCCGGAGTGATCGTGGTGTTGGGTGGAATCGATCTCTGGGTGGGGATCGTGCAGAACAGCGTTGAAGCGATCGGTGGTCCGGTTTCCGAGATGCCGTTCGGGCGTGATCTCAGAGCAATCACCAGTGCTGGGGATCTTGCGGCTCACCGGATGGGATCGGAACTCTACGACGTCACATCGCCGGCATACGTTGCATCTGGGTCAGCCGAGTTCGTCTATCCGCCTTGGTTCGCGATGTTGATGATCCCGCTGTCTGTGATCCCGTTCCAGCTCATGTTTCCGATCTGGACCCTGATGAGCGTTGCGCTCTTGGTGTGGGTTCTGATCCGGATGGATGTGCGGCGAAGGTCGTTGGTGACAGTCGCAGTCCTTCTTTCGACGGCTGGGGTCGCAGGTCTCTTCTTGGGGCAGACATCCTTCATCATCGTGGCGGCTCTGCTCTGGGCGCTGTTAGCACTTGAATCGGGCCACTGGGCTGCACCGGGTGTTGCCGTTGCGTTGCTGGCGTTCAAGCCACACCTCTTGGTGGGGATCGGCGTTTGGTGGCTGGTGGACGCCAGACAGAGGTGGCGCGAGATCGCTGCGGCCCTGTCTGCCACTGTCGTGCTTGTCGTAGTGAGCGAGTTGTGGCTTCCTGGCTCATGGAGCGCCTTCACTGCGTCGATTTCGGAAGCGCAGCGGTTGGTTCAACCGGGCTTCGAGACAACCTTGATGAGCAGCCTGCGTGTCCTGTTCGTCGGTCGAACGGTTCTGATCCTTGTGCTCTACACGCTGATAGCAGGAAGTCTGCTGTGGGGACTCGCGATGGTCGTTCGGCAGGACGCCGAGAGAGCACGAGTCATAGCGTCGCTGGCGATCTCGGTCGCACTCCTGATCTCCCTGCATGGGCTTCCCTATGACTGGCTCATGCTGGTGATTGCCGGTGGTCTGCTCTTCGATCAACTTGACCTGTCTCGAGATGTGATTGGGTCCTGGGGCCTGATGCTTGGTAGTGCGCTCGTGGTTGACTACAAGCTGTTCACTTGGCAGATGGTGCATTTCGGTTTCGCCATCCAGACGGCGTCCTGGGTGCTCCTGGTGGCAACGGTGTTGGTGATGCTGCGGGTCCTTCGTGAGCAGGGTTCGGTGTTGGAATCGGTTCCCGTGGCACCTCAAGATCGGGAGTTCACATGACGGGTGGCGCATGAACGGCCAGGAGGAGTGGGGCGCTGAACCGGAGCACCTCGGGTCTAGCTGTCGCCACTACACCCTCACGATCTCAGTGAAGATGACGCTTTCTCTTCGGTGAGGGTGCCTTGCTCGGATTCTGTGAGGCTCAACTCCAGAATGGAACAACTTCATGAGGTCATAGACTCCCCGCCATGTTCGAATCTCTCTCTTCGCGCCTGGGCGGCGTTTTCGACAAGCTCCGAAGCAAAGGACGTTTGAGCGAGGACGACGTCAACGCGGGCCTCCGCGAAGTACGCATCGCTCTGCTCGAGGCTGACGTAAATCTCACGGTTGTCAAGACGTTCATCGCACGGGTCAAGGAACGAGCACTCGGTGCAGAGGTCACGAAGAGCCTCACTCCCGGACAGCAAGTCATCAAGATCGTCCACGAAGAACTGATCGTCACCCTCGGCGAGGAAGCGGCACCGTTGAACCGGCCTGCTGCCCCCCCACAGGTCATCCTCATGGTTGGCCTCCAGGGTTCCGGCAAGACGACGACCGCAGCAAAGCTGGCGAAGCATCTCAAGGGCAAGGGCAAACGGCCCATGCTCGTCGCAGCTGACCTCCAACGCCCAGCCGCCATCGATCAACTGGAGGCACTCGGCAAGAAGATCGGCGTTCCCGTCTACGTGGATCGCAAGGGGAAGCCTGCCAGGGTTGTGAGGGCGAGCCTCAGAGCCGCGAGGGACGAGCGCGCCAACGTTGTCATCGTCGATACGGCTGGCCGGCTTCAGATCGACACGGACCTCATGAAAGAGCTCGCAGCGATAACGAAGGTCGCGGAGCCAGATGACACCCTGCTCGTGGTCGATGCGATGACGGGTCAGGAAGCCGTCAACGTAGCAAGAGGTTTCTCCGAGTACACAGATATCACCGGACTCGTGCTGACCAAGATCGACGGCGACGCCAGGGGTGGTGCGGCGATCTCGGCACGTGAAGTCACAGGTGTTCCGGTGAAGTTCGTGGGCACGGGCGAAACGATCGGCGATCTCGATGTGTTCCACCCGGATCGCATGGCATCTCGGATCCTCGGAATGGGGGATGTGATGTCTCTCATCGAGAAGGCCGAGGAGACGTACGACCAGGACGAGGCCGAACGTGCGGCCGAGAAGATGCTCAACGCCACGTTCGACCTCGAAGACTTCCTCGAGCAGTTCCAGCAGATCAAGAAGATGGGCCCATTGCAGCAGCTCGTTGGTATGCTCCCTGGCGCAGGGACGGCCCTGCAGGACGTTCAGGTGGATGACAGACAACTCGCTCGCGTGGAGGCCATCATCAGATCGATGACCCCATCCGAGCGCAGGAACCCCAAGACGATCAACGGCAGCCGCAAGCGCCGCATCGCTGTAGGTTCCGGAACGAGACCACAGGATGTCAATGGAGTCCTCAAGCAGTTCTCTCAGGCACAGAAGATGATGAAAGCCATGGTCGGTGGCAAGAGTCCCTTCCCCGGGCTCTCGATGCCGGACATGCAACGCCCCTATAAGAAGAGGTAATCAGATGGCAACCAAGATCCGCCTGACGCGGCTTGGCAAGAAGAAACAGCCGACGTACCGCGTCGTCGTCATGGATTCGCGCAAGCCCCGCGACGGCAGGTACATCGAACAGCTCGGTATCTACGACCCGCGCCAGGATCCGTCGCTCATCAAGATCGACAACGAGCGTGCCCTCCACTGGCTGCGTACAGGGGCCCAGCCCACAGAACGTGCCCGGAAGCTTCTCGAGATCTCAGGAGCTTGGACGCAATTCAAGGTCGAGAAGGGCGAGATCCACACCGTCGGCGACGACAACGCTGAAGAGCCGGCCAAGATCGAGGCCGTGGTCGAAGAGACCGTTGAAGAGGCGATCGAAGAGTCGGTGAAGGTCGTGGCCGAGGCCGTGGTCGAAGAGACCGTTGAAGAAGAAATCGAAGACGCCGCTGAAGAAGACGCAGTCAACAGTTCGGATGAATCATGAGCCAGGGAGAAATCGTCGAGAAGGTCGTTACCTACGTTGTTTCCGAGATCGTTGATGACACGGACGCCGTCGAGGTGAACGTGGTATCTGACGGTGATGACGCTGTCGTCGCCGAGGTCCGTGCAGCGAAGAGCGACATGGGTCGAGTCATTGGAAAGCGTGGGCGGGTTGCGCGTGCCATCCGCAACGTCGCAGGCGCAGCCGGTGATGAAGAGGGTCTGGCGGTTGACGTGGACTTTCTTGACTGACCCAATCAGACTCACATGACCTCATCGGGTCAAGATCGCATCCCCGCAGGGTACGTGCGCAGAGCGCATGGCATCCACGGGGATGTCGTCGTTCGGGGCATGCTCCAAGATGCCGCGGACCGATTCGTCGAAGGTGCTCTGCTACTCACCAACGAAGATGAGCCGCGGGAGTTCGAGATCGCTGCCGTGCGAGGACACCAGGGCGACTTCATCGTGTCCTTCGTCGGGATCAGCGACCGCAACGCAGCAGATTCCCTCAAGGGTGTCCAATTCGCCATTGACCGTTCCGAGCGCCGCGAACTCGATCCAAAGGAGTGGTGGCCGGAAGATCTTGTTGGTTGCAGCGTCGTCACGGTCGAGGGAATGGCCATTGGCGCGGTGACCGGCGTCGTTACAGGAGCCGCGCAGGACCGGCTCTTGGTTGAGACACCAGACGGAGCGTTGGGCGAAGTGCCGTTCGTGAACGAACTCGTACCTACCGTGGATATCGAGGGTCGGCTGATCGTGGTGGATCTGCCCGAGGGTCTGTTCGAGTAGGGCCTTGTGGCCCTGTGTTCATGGCGGTCCGTGGGTGCTATAAGTGTGGCCGAGTCTGCTTGTCCATCGGTATCGGTCTTGTGGAAGTCCGAGGTGCGAAGCCTGAGGTCGGACAGCGGATGTCGGACAGCAGGAAGTCGTTGGCCGTGCCGGGACCTCATTGAGGGAGAAATTTCTCCCTATCCTGACTCCGATGAAGACTTCTCACCAGATTCGGCTTGTCACGGCTACGTCGCTCTTTGATGGCCATGACGCTGCCATCAACATCATGCGGAGGATCTTGCAGGCCTCCGGCGTCGAAGTGATACACCTCGGGCACGACCGCTCAGCAGCTGAGATCGCCGAAGCTGCCATCGAGGAGGACGCTCACGCCGTGGCCGTCACTTCCTATCAGGGCGGGCACATGGAGTTCTTCCGGTACCTCCGCCAGCTCCTTGACGATGCAGGGGGCCGGGATATCCGGCTATTCGGCGGCGGGGGAGGGACGATCCTTCCCGAGGAAGGCGAAGAGCTCGAAAAGGACGGTGTCGCACGCATCTATTCACCAGACGACGGGAGGAGACTCGGTCTCCAGGGGATGATCGATGACCTCATGGCTGGGGCGTATCACGAACAGCCGCCCCTCGGCGACATGGTCGAGCGCGTACGAGCAGGTGACAGCCGTGCTATCGCGAGGGCGATCACCGTCGCCGAGAATGACGGTGAGGACAGCACAGCGTTGCTCGAAGGAATCAGCAGGATGATCACGGACCGCAACGTCCCCGTTGTTGGATTCACCGGCACGGGAGGTTCAGGCAAGTCCTCGATTCTCGATGAACTCGTCCTCCGTTTTCGTCGCGACTTCCCCGATCGCAAGATCGCCGTCATCTCTGTCGATCCGACCAAGCGTCGCTCAGGAGGTGCCCTCCTCGGTGACCGGATCCGGATGAACGCCGTCGAAGGCGACGGGGTGTACATGCGTTCCCTGGCCACCAGGCAGGCCAATCTGTCGATGTCCCCGCATGTTGCCTCCGCAGTCGAGATCGTCAAGGCTGCCGGCTTCGACCTGGTTCTTCTGGAGACATCAGGCATCGGGCAGTCAGATACCGAGATAGTCGATGCGTCAGATGTCGCCGTGTACGTGATGACGCCTGAGTACGGAGCGGCGACTCAACTCGAGAAGATTGACATGCTGGACTTTGCAGACGTGATCGCCGTGAACAAATCTGACCGTCGGGGCGCGCTCGATGCCCTCAGAGAGGTCCGCAAGCAGGTCCGACGCAATCGTGGAGCGTTCGATGTATCTGACGATGACCTACCCGTCGTTGCCACGATTGCGTCACGCTTCAATGACGACGGCACGCAGCGGCTCTATGAGTGGATCATGAGAATCGTCCAGGACCGCTTTCCCGATGCCCTCGGCACCGTGCACCACCGCGATGGCCGCACCGGTGGCGACCCGATCATCCCGCGATCCCGCGTGCGCTACCTCTCCGAGATCACAGACTCGATCCGCGCCTATGACCATGAAGCGGAACGGGCCGCTGTCGCTGCAGGCAACCTTCAGGCCGTGGGCCGCGTCAGTGTCCTTGCCCCAGATGCTCGGTTGGCCGATCTCCGGAAGCAGCTGACTGAAGACATTCCCGAGAGGCTGCTCACGGCCCTCGATTCATGGGACGACCACGCCCTGGAGTATGCGGGAGGCGACGTTGCTTACGAGGTACGTGGCAGCGAGATCATCGTCGAGAACGATGTCGAGACGATGTCGGGTACGACCTTCCCCAAGGTCATCCATCCCCGATTTGACGGGTGGGCGGACCGTGTCCGCTGGCTCGCCCAGGAGAACCTCCCTGGGCGCTTCCCTTTCACGGCAGGCGTGTTCCCATTCAAGCGTGAGCAGGAAGACCCGACGAGGATGTTCGCTGGTGAGGGTGGCCCCGAGCAGACGAACCGACGCTTCCACTACCTTGCGTCGGGAATGCCGACGGTGCGTCTCTCGACTGCCTTCGATTCCGTGACGCTTTATGGGCAGGACCCGGACCGCAGACCGGACATCTACGGCAAGGTCGGCAATTCTGGCGTTTCGATCCCAACGCTCGACGATGCGAAGAAGCTCTATTCCGGATTCGACCTCCTCGACCCGAAGACATCGGTGTCGATGACGATCAACGGCCCAGCGCCGATGATGTTGGCGTTTTTCTTCAATACAGCGGTCGACCAGGCCTGTGAGAGGTACATCCGTGACAACGATCTGCTTGAAGCTGTTGAGTCCGAGATCGACAGGCGCTTCGGGAAATCTGCCAGGGAACGACCGACGTATCACGGCGACCTTCCGCCCGGCCATGATGGGTCCGGCCTGTTACTCCTTGGCGTTTCAGGGCAAGACGTGCTGCCACCCGACATATACGACCCCATCAGGGCAGACGCGCTTGCAGCCGTGCGCGGCACCATCCAGGCAGACATCCTCAAAGAGGATCAGGCACAGAACACATGCATCTTCTCCACAGAGTTTGCACTATCGATGCAGGGAGACATTCAGCAGTACTTCATAGACAACGAGATACAGAACTTCTACTCCGTGTCCGTCTCTGGTTACCACATGGCAGAGGCTGGCGCGAACCCGATCAGTCAGCTTGCGTTCACGCTTGCGAACGGCTTCACATTCGTCGAGTACTTCCGCTCACGTGGCATGGAGATCGACGACTTTGCTCCAAGCCTCAGCTTCTTCTTCTCCAATGGCATCGACCCAGAGTACGCCGTCATCGGGCGTGTCGCACGACGTATCTGGGCCAAGGCGATGCGAGAGCTGTACGGTGCAAGCGAGCGGTCCCAGAAGCTGAAATACCACATCCAGACCTCGGGTCGATCGCTGCACGCCCAGGAGATCGAGTTCAACGACATCCGCACGACGCTCCAGGCGCTCTATGGGATCTACGACAATTGCAACTCCCTTCACACGAACGCGTACGACGAGGCGATCACAACGCCCACGGAGAGTTCGGTCCGCCGGGCCCTTGCCATCCAGCTGATCATCAACAAGGAACTCGGCCTTGCCCGAAACGAGAACCCGCTTCAGGGTTCTTTCATCATCGAGGAACTGACAGACCTCGTCGAGGAAGCCGTCCTAGCCGAATTCGACCGCCTCACGGACAGAGGCGGGGTGCTTGGCGCAATGGAGACGATGTACCAGCGCTCCAAGATCCAGGAGGAGTCGCTCAAGTACGAACACATGAAGGACTCGGGTGCTCTTCCCATCATCGGAGTGAACACTTTCTTGTCCGCTGAGGGTTCACCCTTCGTGAGACCAACCGAGGTCATCCGCTCAACGGAGGAGGACAATCGCGTCTCATCGAGGACCTGGAATCAATCCATCTGAGTTCTGGGAAGGCAGCGGAGGCTGCCCTCGATGAGCTCAAGCGTGTCGCACTTGCAGGGGAGAACGTCTTCGCGTCCCTCGTCGATGCCTCGAAGGTTTGCTCCCTCGGACAGATGTCCGGCGCATTGCACCAAGTCGGGGGAAGGTACAGAAGGAATATGTGAGGAGGGCTGACCTTGCAGATTCGCAGCGGTGAACGGTGTCGAGTCCATCCCAAGGACATTCTGTAGAGTCAGCAGCTATGGCTGTCACGCGTTACGCCTTGAGCGGGAACATCAACATCGCGTATCAGGTCACCGGGGAGGGACCGCACGACCTGGTGTATGTACCCGGTTGGGTCTCCAACGTCGAAGTGATGCGGGAAGACCCCTTGATGGCAAGATTCCTGCGAAGGATTGGGTCCTTTTCACGTCTGATCGTGTTCGACAAACGAGGGACGGGCATGTCCGATCCCGTGCCACTCGACGCGTTACCGACTCTCGAGGAGCGGATGGACGACGTACATGCAGTGATGGACGCCGTTGGCTGTGAGCGGGCAACTCTTCTCGGCCATTCCGAAGGCGGGAACATGTGCATCCTCTTCGCAGCGACGTACCCGGAGAGGACGGAAGGTCTCATACTCGTCGGCAGCTACGCAAAGCGAATCCACTCAGAGGATTATCCGTGGGCGCCGCCTCTCGGCGATCGCTCTCTTGAGATGGAGGAAGTTGAGCGGACATGGGGTGATCCCGATGCCCTCCCTGCATGGATCGCACCGAGCCGAATGGACGATGAGGCGTTTCGGATCGCGATGGCCAGATATCTCCGTCTCGGTTCCAGTCCCAAGGCCGCCGCGCATCTGCATGAGATGAACACACATATCGACACCACAAAGATCCTGCCAAACATCCATGTGCCAACACTGTGTCTCTACAAGGAGAAGGACAAGGATGTCAATGTCGAGGAAGGTCGTTGGATCGCCTCCCAGATCCCAGACGCGAAGTTCGTCGTGATTCCGGGTGGCGATCACATACTCAACGGTGCAGGTGCGACTGAGATCCTGGATGAGATCGAGCTATTCGTAACGGGCCATCGGACGGGTTCGACACCCGAGCGAACCCTCGCGACGGTCCTGTTCACCGACATAGTCGGTTCAACCGAGATAGCTTCCGAGATGGGAGACCGCGCCTGGCGGGATCTGCTTGAGCGTCACAACACGGCAGTGTTCTCACAAGTCAAAGCGTACAGGGGCCGTGTCATCGGTACGCAAGGTGACGGTGTCCTTGCGACATTCGACGGACCTGGGCGTGCGATTGGTGCAGCCCACGCGATCGTTGCAGCGTTGAACCCGATGGGACTCGAGGTGCGCTCGGGGTTACACACAGGCGAGATCGAGATTGTCGGTGACGATGTCGCCGGGATCGCGGTTCACATCGGGGCCCGTATCGCTGCGCTCGCATCCCCGGGAGATGTCCTCGTTTCGCGCACCGTCAAGGACCTGGTCGTTGGATCGGGCATCGAGTTCGAGGATCGTGGAACTCATTCTCTCAAGGGCGTCCCGGACGAGTGGCATTTGTACGCAGCCAGATGATCGTCAGCACGGAGCGCTGTCGGGTGTTCTCAACAGCGCATTATTCAGCGATAGACGCGTCGTTGCTTTCGTTGTGCGGTGGCCGGTTCTTGGATCGGGTGCTCAAGGCTTTCACTTCAACACGAGTCCGTCCATGAGCCTCTGTGTCGCCGCGGAGATTTCGGCGACCGCCGCGTCGAACACCTGCTGGTTGTGTGCGGCAGGTTTCGAGAACCCCGAAACCTTGCGAACGTATTGGCGGGCAGCTTCGGTCATGGCATCGCGGTCTTCGATCAGTTTGCCGTCGCGGAGTCGATGGATGGATCTACACATGACGTGATTCTATCGGTACGGCGTCAATCGATCCTCAGATCGAGCTGAGAAGGCATGCACGAATTGTCAGTATTGAAGCCTCGAACTTCGGATTTCGAGGAGCCCAGGCCCTTCGTGGGCGAACAGTTCAGCCATCCCCGTTGCGAGCTCGTCTGGAGTTGTCACCCGCCTACCGAAGAGGTCGAGGGACTCTGCCATTCCCGCCCATGATGGGTTCTTGAGCGACGTTGCCCAGATGTGCGTGTCTGCGAGCTGTTGTTCTGCGGTGATCTTGCCGAGTTCGTCATTGGAGAGCAGCACGATCTTGATGTTCAAGTCGTATTTCGCGACTGTCGAGAGTTCCATTGCGTACTGACCAAAGCCGCCATCGCCTGCGATCGCAACGATCGTGAGCTCCGGATACGCTGCCGCTGCTCCTATCGCAGCTGGCAGGGCGTATCCGATGGATCCGAGCCACCCGCTCATGACGATTCTCTGTCCATCGGCCTCGAAGTACCTACCGAAGGAGTATGTAGTGTTCCCTACATCGAGAGACACGATCGCGTCGGGTGGGATCTCTCTTCCCAGGTCGTTGAATACAGCTGCACTGGTGAGACGTCCATCGGCATCGATCTCGCGCCTTGATCGCTTCCTCGAGCGCCACCACTGCCACCGATCAGCAAGCCATGTCCGAAGTTCCGGTCTGTCAACCTCGTGACACGCATCCATCAGTGCCTCGGCTGCCTCGGAGGTGTCTGCGAGAGCGAAGACAGCGACGTTCGAGGTGTTCCGTCGCGAAGCCAGCGGGTCCGTATCGATCCGGACAACAGTTCGTTTGTCCGTGATGCCCGTGTGAGGCGCCATTCCACCTCCGAAGACGATGATGAGGTCAGAGCGTGTCTGCATGGCAGCAGAGATCGGTGTCCCGGATCGGCCGAGTACGCCCGTCGCGAGCGAGTGGACTTCAGGCACACAGCCCTTTGCAGGGAAGGTGGTCGCAACTGCTGCATCAATCTTCTCTGCAAGCGCGAGGATCTCCCTCGCGGCACCAGCACCACCCCGTCCTATGACAAACAGCGGGTTGTGTGCTTCTGCTATCAGGCCGACGATGCGCTCTCGATCCTCCGTCGTCAGTGGCAGCCTGTTCGGGGTTGGCGTCGGACCTTTGGGAGAATTGGCCACCGCAGGCAGCGTCTGAACATCATCTGGAATGACGAGATGGGCGACGTCCCTCTGCGAAATTGCGTATGTGAGCATGCTCGTTGCGACGTCGGGGCCGTCGCTCGCCGAGAGCCGCTTCGACCAACCAGCTGCGGGTCCGAGTGCCTCGGTAAGCGGCACCTCCTGGAACGCCCTTGTACCGAGCTGTGGTGTCGGGATCTGACCGGTGATGGCGAGAAGGGGAGTGGTGGACAGCTTCGCATCCCACATGCCCGTATAGAGGTTCGTTGCACCCGGTCCGGCGATCGCAAAGCACACGGCAGGACGGCCGGTGAGTTTTCCATATGCCGAAGCGGCGAAAGACGCCGCACCTTCGTGTCTGATGCCGATGAAACGGAGATCTCCGGCAAGCTCTGCGGCACGCAACGCATCGGCGAACCCGAGATTGGAGTGCCCGACCATGCCGAACACTGAATCGACGCCGCCCTCAACCAGTCGGTCAACGAGCTGTGTCATGAGGGTCTCTTGATGCTCCTCGGGTTCACGGACCGCAACATAGATGCCGTCTGCTCGCACATCGACGTCATACGAGTCGACCTTGTCGTCGAATGGCCCAGGTGTCTCGCCGTTGAAGGGATCGTATTCCCATCCATGCCACGGACAGATCAGCCAACACGCCTCGAGAAGGCCCTCTCCGAGCGGACCCCCCTGGTGCGGACATCTGTTCGCAATGGCACCCCATGCCTCCTCGGTCCGCGACAGTGCAATCGCATGATGGCCAGCCTGGACGACGGTGACCTCGCCCACATCGATCATGTCAGCCGCCCCGACGCGAAACCAAGTCTCTTCGCTTGTCACAACCTCTTCCTGTCTTTTGGCATCGGGTGTCTCCCTATTCCACGGTTACGGACACGAAAGCGCCGTTGAGTGGATTCTTGTTGCTGTCGAGCGTACCGACAAAGAGTACGACATCTCCGAGCGGCCCATCATCGATCGTTGACGTGAACGATTGCCAGGTGTCGGTGTAGCCGTGGACAGAAACCGACCGGTCGACAACGAGATTGTCAGATTCGAGCAACTGCACGCGCACCGCAAGCAAACCGGGTTCGACGTAACCGTTGACGATGGCAGGGTATTGCACCCGTCCAGGAGTCGGTGCGATGACGACGGCCGATCCGGTCGTTGTGACACCGACCGGTGTCGCCGGGGAGTCTGCTCGGGTGACATCCATCACGAGGGTCGCAGGCGACTTGGTGGTGAACGCTCGCGCTTGGATCGGAACGTTGTCCGCGCCGTGGATGTCGATGAAGACGATGCCGTCCTGATCCCGAACAACGAACACAGAGTTGACGAGCGAGCCCTCGATCAGAGTATCTGCGACGGCGGAGGCGTCCACCTCAGCGGGCATCTCTGCACGGACGATGCCTGCGTATGAGATGACCGACACGGCCGAGGGGCCAAGAGTGGTTGCCGGAGCGCCTGAGTCCGTGCCGAAGGCCACCGTCAGTCGCTCGCATGTGTCAGATGGATCCCAACGGACCTGGGAGACCGTCGTCGCGTCCCCTTCATCCTCGCCGAGAGCGGCCACCAGCCCATCGTCTCGGAACGGCAGGTCCCCGGAAAGGCAGATCTCGTTGCTTGGCGCTCGCGTCGTGGTGGTCTCTGCGGCGGCCGTTGCCGTTGTGGCGATGTCCTGGGGCGCGGGGGAGCACCCGACAAGGATCAGACCGATCACCGCGATCGCGGTCGACAAGCGCATGGCGCGACCTTACCCACGGTGTCGATATTCGAAAGCAGCCTCCGACACAGGGCGCCGTCAGTCGTCCGATCGCGATGGACATCGTGCGTTCCTGATCGTCTGGTTCGGCCAGGTGGTCTCGCTCACCGGCAGCGGTCTGACTTGGTTCGGAATCAGCATCTGGGTCTTCCTCGAGTCAGGGTCGGTCACCCAACTCGCGATCATCCTCCTTGTCAGCCAGTTGCCGCGCATCATCTTGTCGCCCATCGCTGGAATCTTCATCGACCGATGGGACCGCCGATGGGCGATGATCCTCTCTGACGCCGGCGCCGCCATGGGTGCTCTCGTGATGGTCGGCTTGTACGTCACGGGGAACCTGACAATTCCTGCTCTGGCGACATCGGCGCCGTTTCGGGGGCATTCCTGGCGTTCCGGTTTCCGGTGTACCAAGCTGCGACAACGCTTCTGGTGCCAAAGGAGCGGTACTCGCGGGCCTCGGGCATGGTGCAGATGGCAGACGCCATCGGGAATCTTGTCGCGCCAGCGCTCGGAGGGATCATGGTTGCGCTCGGCCATCTCATAAGCGGCCATCCCCATCAGCCTTCTGTTCGTCTGTCCGCTTGCGGACCGTGTATTCGTACCTTTGATGACCGGTGATTCATCGTTCCGTGTATGGCTCCAAGGTATCTTCGGGAGTGGCAAGAAAGCGGTCTATGGACTCTTCTTTGCTCTTGCTGGCTTCTCCGTTGTGGCGATGTCAGGAGTGGCTTGGATGATCGGGCCGATTCGGCACGTCGAGCATGATGTCGCCGACGCTGTCGGGTCTCCAACCAGCGAAGCCGGCGTTTCCGAGGTTGTTCCGGCGTGATAGCTTTGCGCAATGCCCCTTCCAGCTCCAGACCCTGATCTCGCACTCAGGATTCTCACAGGAGACGAACCCGTTGACGGACTTCTCGCCGAGGCGAGCCGACTGCGCGACGAAGGACATGGGCGAACGATCACATATTCGCGCAAGGTGTTCATCCCCATCACGACCCTCTGCCGCGATACATGCACCTACTGCACCTTTGTGAAACCGCCCGGTGCGGGTGGCGAGTACCTGACGCCACAAGATGTCCTCGCCACTGCGACCGCCGGCGACGAGCTCGATTGCACCGAGGCCCTCCTGACCCTCGGGGACAAACCAGAGGACAAATGGACACAGGCCAGGGACTTCCTCGACACCCACAATGCCGGATCGACGATCGATTACGTCGTTCAGATGTCTGAACTCATCAGAGCCGAGACGAGGCTGTTCCCTCACGCCAATCCCGGGATCATGGAGGAAGATGCGATTGCCAAGCTCCGTCCTTCGAACGTATCGATGGGTCTCATGCTCGAGAACATCTCGGACAGGCTCACGGAACCAGGCATGCCCCATCACAACTGCCCGGACAAAGTGCCATCGGTCAGGGTGGAAACGATCAGGGCTGCGGGCCGGCAGAAGGTCCCGTTCACCTCAGGAATCCTCGTCGGTATCGGTGAGACACCCGCAGAGGTGGTCAAGAGCCTGTTCGCCCTTGCAGATCTTCAGACGGAGTACGGTCACATCCAGGAATTCATCATCCAGAACTTCAGGGCAAAGGCGAACACACGCATGCGGTTCTCACCCGAGCCCGATATCCCGTATTTCGTGCGGGTTGTCGCTGTTGCAAGGTGGATTCTTGGCGCAGAAGCCAATCTGCAGGTTCCGCCGAACCTGACGGATGATTTCTCGGTATATCTCCGCGCAGGTATCAACGATTGGGGTGGTGTCAGCCCACTGACGATCGACTGGGTCAATCCCGAGGCCCCGTGGCCGCACCTCGACGTACTGGAACAGGTCACCGCTTCTCATGGATTCAGGTTGCGGTCCCGCCTGCCCGTCTATCCGGAATACCTCACGGATGAATGGATCGACGCCGGATTGCTGGCTTCGGTCGTCAACCGATCGGATTCAGAAGGTTACGCTGCAATCCCCCAACCGGCTCCAACACGATGACGATGATCACATTCCTCCAGATCCGACCTGCCGAAGCCGTCAACGAGATATGGGCCTCGACGCGCCGGCGCGAGGGGACACTCGTGGTTGAGGTGGCCAACCCGACGCTCGCCGATGTTGTAGAGGCGCAGAAGGGTGGGCTCATTCTTGCGGGCGGTGACGAGAACGTGCCGGTTCCTGCGTATGTGGTTGCGCCGTCGAACATCAAGGTTCTCAGAAGAGGCACCGTAGCCGGGTGGCGAATCACCATTGTTCACACAGGCACATCCATGGAGATCCTCGATGCGCTGACGTTCACGCGAGCATCCTTCCTCAGGACTCCACGATCCAAGGTTCGAGATGCAGCGGCGCTGGCCGGACTGCCCGGTGCCGAAGCCTCGGTCTCAACATTCGTCGACACCGTCCCGGACGCCCTCGTCGCCGTGTCCGATGGCGCAACCGACCTGCTTCTTCGCGACTGGGACTCGGAGCGGATCGGAGAGTTGCGTGACGCCCTCGAGGGCGGACAGCTTGTTGAACGCACCGCTTTCCCGATCGGTATCGACTACGACGATGCCGCCGAGGCACTCGAATCGGGCGCATTCTCTGCTTACCTCAATCAGATCGATGGTCGTGGCCGTGCAAGGCCGCGCTATGAGTGGGCGCCCGGAAGGGATGTTCCAACCCCCGAGTCGCGATCGAGGATCTCGGCTGCCTGGCCTGACGAGACATGGCGGGATGGGGAGCGGGCGACCTTCGACGATGCAACTCCGCAGGTTGCGCGGATTCTTGCGACGGTGCTCGAAGGCACGGCGCCGTCGCGGGACGAAGTCGAAGTCTTGTTCGGCGCCCACGGCGCCGATGTCGAAGCGATCGCAGACGTAGCGGACACGTTGCGACGGAGAACCGTCGGGGACGACGTCACGTTCATCGTGAATCGCAACATCAACTACACGAATCAGTGCTACTTCAAGTGTGGGTTCTGTGCGTTCTCCAAGGGGCCACGGTCCCTTGCCCTGCGCGGAGAGCCGTACCTGATGTCGATCGACGAGGTCGTCGAACGTTCAGAGGAGGCGTGGGCGAGGGGAGCAACCGAGGTGTGTCTCCAGGGTGGTATCCATCCCGATTTCACAGGGCAGTTCTATATCAACGTTGTCGAAGCGATAAAGACTCGCCTCCCGGACATGCATATCCATGGCTACACGCCGCTCGAGATATGGCAGGGTGCCGAAACCTCCGATACGACCGTTCGTCAGCTGCTCATCAAACTCAAGGAAGCTGGACTCGGAACACTGCCGGGGACCGCAGCCGAGATTCTTGATGACGATGTGCGCCTGACGCTCTGCCCTGACAAGATCCGCACCAGTCAATGGTCGAATGTGATGCTCACAGCCCACGGCATCGGCCTCAGGACGACATCGACGATCATGTTCGGTCACGTTGACGGTCCACGCTCATGGGCGAATCACATCGAGGTTCTCCGCCAGATCCAGCGACGAACAGGTGGCTTCACAGAGTTCGTTCCGCTGCCATTCGTGCATATGGGATCCCCGATATGGCTCAGGGGTCAATCGAGACCCGGTCCGACGTGGGACGAAGTCATCTTGATGCATGCCGTTTCGCGGATAGCATTCATCGGTCTGATCGAGAATATCCAGGCATCGTGGGTGAAACTCGGACTCGAAGGCGCTGGGGCGCTTCTGCGATCTGGCTGTAACGATCTGGGGGGCACGTTGATGGATGAGTCTATATCGCGTGCGGCCGGCGCAAGCCACGGAACAGAGGTAACGGCTGCGGATTTCCGCGATCTCATCTCAGACCTCGACCGCAACCCCGTACGGCGAAACACGATCTATGAGTCGATCGAGACGGGCCTGATCATCACGTAGGCGCCTTGGAATCGGTCGCTTCGCTCCCTCTCGGATGTCGGTCTTCGGAGAACGGATGGCTGTAGTTGGTCTACCCTCTCTTCCCGTGACCATGCAACCCGAGAGCAGCGACGTGCGCGAGCAGCTCTTTGACGCGGCGCGTGAGATCATCGGCAAACTTGGATACACCGAGATGTCCCACGCCGATCTGACAGCAGAGGTCGGCATTGGGCGCACGACCTTCTACGAACACTTCTCTTCGAAGGAGGATCTCCTTGTCCAGATGGTTCGGAGGGACCTTCCTCCTCTGGTCGACGACATCGTTGAATCCGTGGACGCCTCGCTTCCACCGGACGTGCGGCTCGCCGCTCTGGCGCGGTTCATGGTTGAGTTCGTGGGTACGGACCACATCGGTCTGATCCTCCACACGGAGGTTCCCCATCTCTCACCGACCGCACAGGAGCAGATCTCAGAAGCCCATACCGGTCTCTCGATGGCGTTCGCATCGACGTACATGGACGGCATCCAGTCCGGTGTCTTCCGGACGGTCCCTCACAAGCTGGCGGGCAGGATGATGGAACAGATGATTATGACCGGTGGCAGAGCGGTGATGGAGTCTGAAGATCCGACGGCCGAGGTCGGCGAGATCGCACGACATACTGCGGACATGGTTGTGGCAGCCTTTCGAGCGACTGAGGCCCCTCGAACAGCAGGGGAGTAGGTCGCCGTGCGTATCAGCATCGTCACTCTGTTCAAGGAATTCTTCGACTCTCCTCTCGAAATCTCTCTTGTCGGTCGAGCGATTTCCGATGGGCACATCGAAGTTGACTTCCATGATCCTCGTGATCATGCAAGAGGAGTTCACCGAAAGGTCGATGACGCTCCCTTTGGTGGGGGGGCGGGCATGGTGATGATGGCAGAACCGCTGGCAAGGATCCTTGAGCCGCTGGAGAGTTCGCATCGGGTGCTGTTCGCACCGACGGGTACGCCGCTGAACCAGGGCATCCTTGACCGTTTTGCGACCATGGATCATCTCACGCTCGTTTGTGGCCGTTATGAGGGCGTGGACCAGCGTGTTGCGGACCACTTCATCGACGAAGAGATCTCATTGGGCGATTTCGTGCTCCTCGGTGGAGAAGTTGTGGCGGCTTGCGTGATCGAGGGTGTCGCTCGCCTGCTGCCCGGTGTCATAGGTAATCCGGCATCGACAGGGTCCGAGAGTTTCCGTGGAGGCCGACTCGAAGAACCGGTGTACACGAGGCCGTCAGATTTCCGTGGTTGGACCGTTCCGGACGTACTGCTCTCAGGCGACCATGGCAGGATCGAGACATGGCGGAAACAGCAGCGAGAGCAGCGCACAGCAGAGAGAAGACCGGATCTTTTGTCGAGCGATTGAGAGCCTGTAGATCCGCGGGTCCAGTAGAATCATCGTCTCAATCACCTCACCGCCCTTTATTCGGAGGATCCTGTGAATACGATCGAGCAGATCGAAGCAGCGCAGCTGCGCGACGACCTCCCGGAGTTTTCCCCGGGTGATGCCGTGCGTGTGCACGTCCGCGTCATCGAGGGTGGCCGCGAGCGTATCCAGGTCTACGAAGGCGTCGTCATCGCCCGTAAAGGTGGCAGCGGTTCCCGAGCAACGTTCAACGTCAGGAAGATCAGTTTCGGCGTGGGCGTCGAACGTATCTTCCCGCTCCACTCGCCGATCATCCAAGGTATCGAAGTCATTCGCAGAGGCGACGTTCGTCGTGCCAAGCTGTACTACCTGCGTGACCGGGTCGGCAAGGCGACCCGCATCAAGGAGAAGCGCGACTGACAGCGATGACGTTCCAAGAACAACATCAAGAGCCGGTTCGTGCAAGCGAGCCGGCTTATCTGTTGGCGGCGAGCGACCAGATGGCTGCAGATGCAGAGGCACTCGCAGCCGGCCATGATCTGTTCTCGACGTTGTACGAACGAAACGGGCTACCACCCCTGTGGCGTAGGGAGCCGTCCTTCGAGACGCTCGTGAGATTCATCCTCGAGCAACAGGTATCGCTTGCTTCGGCGAACGCCGCATATCTTCGGGTGGAGAACCGTCTCAACGGTTTGACACCGCGAGGAGTGCTTGCATCGACGGATGCCGAGATGAGGAACGACGGTTTCTCCCGTCAGAAGACAGGTTATGTGCGTGGCATCGCGGACCAGATCATGTCAGGCGAGCTCGATCCCACTGCTCTGGTGGGCGATCCGGACAAAGTCATGGATCGGTTGCTCGCGATCAAGGGAATCGGCCCATGGACAGCGTCGTGCTTCCTACTTTTCGTGTCTGGTGACCGGGACATATGGCCCACCGGAGACAGGGCCCTGTATGTCTCGATCGCAAGGAACCTGAATATGGACGATGTACCGGACCGTGAAAGCGGTGACCGCATAGCGTCAGCATGGGTTCCGCACCGATCCACGGCGGCAAGGATGCTCTGGTATGACTACCTCGGTGGGAGGGCGTATGTTCCGCGTGCCGACGAGGGATTCGTGGAAGGCACGAGTAAGGTTCCGAAGTGATCCCCCAAGACCCCGAGCAAGGCACGGACGCGCCGATATCACAGGATCCGGAGGAACCGTCCCGCAAGCCGAAGAAGCAGCTACCGCTGTGGCTCGAATTCCCTCTGCTCATCGGCGCAGCGCTGATCATTGCAGTGCTGATCAAGACCTTCCTCTTTCAGGCGTTCTGGATCCCGTCGTCATCGATGGAGGACACGCTGCAGATCTATGACCGTGTTCTCGTGAGCAAGCTCTCATACGAGATCTCCGACATTGCCCGGGGCGACATCATCGTGTTCGACGACCCGAGAGCCGGCTTCGAGCAGCCGGACGAAGATCCTCTCGAGCGTGCCATCCGCAACCTCAAGGAGTCGATCGGACTGGCCACGCCCCAATCAGAGTTCATCAAGAGGGTCATCGGTGTGCCCGGGGACGTTGTCGAGGGCAGAGACGGCTCCGTGTTCGTCAATGGTGTGCGACACAACGAGCCATACCTCAAGGATCGGGACCTGCCTGTTCGACCCTTCGGTCCGATTGCTGTGCTCGATGGTTCGCTCTTCGTGATGGGCGACAACCGAGGAGCGAGCCAGGATTCAAGGTTCTTTGGTCCCATACCGATCGACGACGTTGTTGGGAAGGCATTCATCATCATCTGGCCCCCGAGCCGTGCGGGTGGAATATGAGGCGTGGCGAGCGGGGGATCGACGACTGACGTCGGTTTTCTGTCGGAGCGGAGTTGTACGGTCGACTCATGGCAGGTCTCACCGCAATCGAGGTCGGCGTCCTCGGTGAGGACCTTGCTGTGGGATTCCTGGAGCGCCGCGGAATGCGCATCGTTGAGCGAAATGCGTTCGTCGATCGAGATGAGATCGACATCGTATACGAGTCTGAAACCCGCCTCGCCGCCGTCGAGGTGAAGACGTCCAGCACCGGGGCCGATCCGTTCGATGCTCTCGACGACACCAAAATGCACAGATTCCTGCGTGCCGCGAATGGTTACCGGCTACCGATCTCGGGCGTGGACGCGATTGCGGTGATGATCGGACAGCGTGGCATCGAGATCAGGTGGCTACGTTCGATCGGCTCGCCCTGAGTGGCAGTCACATTGCCGTATTGAACGTAAGCGGTCGATCGGGGGTGACGCTGGCCACCACGGTGGGCACTGCCGCCGATCAGGGTCGCCGTCGTTACAGCCAAGGAGCCGTAAGGTCCGTGCTGTCTTCAGTGAGAGGAGACCGATGCTTGAGGGCACATCGCTCGCGGTTGCTCGCGTTGGCGCGATCATGGTGGGGGCGCTTGTTGTCAACTTCACGCTCAGGATCGCGCTCGACCGGTTCTTCACGCGCGCCGAGCGCGGAGATATCGAGCGGATCGCGTCGCTACGGCACGTGGCACGCACGGCACAGCGGGTCGTGATCACCACGATCGCCGGACTGCTGATCCTCGATACGCTCGGGATCAACATCGGCGCACTCATCGCTGCGCTTGGCATCATCGGTCTTGCGATCTCATTTGGAGCACAGCCGCTCATACGGGACATAATCGGCTACATCTCGTTCGTATTCGCAGACAACTTCCGTGCCGGTGAGGATGTTGCAATGGACGGGAAGCGCGGGCGGGTGTTGAAGTTCGAAGTGCGGGGTGTCGTGCTCAAGGTCGGCGACGAGTCAGGCGAATGGCTTGCCTATGTGCCCTACAGCAAGATCGGTACCGTCGAGAACTTTGACCGTGAGATCGGGGATGCCTGACAACCTGGGGCACTATCTCGGCGGGAACGTGAGGATGGGTTGATCAATCGATGTTCCCTGGACGGTGATGGCCGAGACGTCTGCGTTCCTTGTACCAGCAACCCCTGTGCCAATGGCGTCTCAGATCAGGTGCGTTCTGTGGCACCACAACGAGATGTCCGACGCCGACCTCGATGACACTGTCACACCCGGGGCACGCATAGGTCTTACGTGCTTGATACGGCTGAATGGGATGCACGACAGAGTCATCGAATGTATCGAGGAGACCGGATGCATCGTGTGAAGCGTTACCTGTTGGAACCGTCATGGGCGCGAGGTTAGGCGGTCGTTGAGCGAATTGACCGACTACTCAGCGGACTCGAGGATGCAGTACGCTGACTCGTTATGGCAGGCTTCACAACGATCAGGGACGACGGGCCGGTTCGCACGTTGACGATGTCCAATCCCGGTGCGAAGAACGCCGTCCCGCCGTCGGGGTGGGCCGAGCTCTCGGATGCACTCAACGATTTCGAGGCCTCTGAGCAGCGGGTGCTGGTCATCAGAGGTGCAGATGGCGAGTTCTGCGCGGGTGCAGACATGAATCAGAATCTCACCGCCATTCCGAGCGCCGCAGACAACGCTGCTCGGATGCGGCGGACACATGCTGCGGCGATCGCCCTTCACAGACTGTCGAAGCCCACGGTTGCAGCGGTCGATGGGGTTGCAGTCGGTGCAGGGATGAACATGGCGATCGGGTGTGACATCGTCATCGCATCGGATCGGGCGAGATTCTCCGAGATCTTCGTGAAGCGTGGCCTCACCGTGGACTTCGGAGGATCCTGGTTGCTTCCTCGGATCGTGGGACTGGCCCGCGCAAGAGAACTTGCACTCACAGGGAGGATTCTCGGTGCGAAAGAGGCGCTTGAGATCGGACTCGTATCTGAGGTTGTGCCACAGGGCGATATCGAGGACCGCGCAAACGACATTGCCCTGTCGCTCGCCATCGGTGCACCGCTCGCACAGTTGATGATCAAGCGCGCGATGGATCGTTCTTCTTCCATGACATTCGAGCAGTCACTCGCCTTCGAGGAACAGGCACAAGCGATCCTTCTCGGCTCTGAAGACCTCTTCGAGGGCGCTGCTGCGTTCATCGAGAAGCGCGACCCGGAATTCAGGGGCCGATAGTCCGATATTCACCCATCGACGGGCGTTAGTGTCGCCGCATGACAGACGCCTTTTTCACGGCAAACAATGGGGGCTGGTTCACGCCAACCGACCATGCACGTGGTCCTTGGGACCCTGCCGCATGTCACGCAGGACCTCCAACGGCGCTCCTCGTGCGGGCCGTCGAAGCATTGGTACCACATCAGCGACTGACACGGATCACCGTGGAGCTGATTCGTCCGGTTCCAATGGCTGGGTTCCGCGTCCAGGCCGAAGTGCGCAGGCCTGGCCGATCCGTGACCCACACCGAGGCCGAGATCTACGACGATGATCGTTTCTATGCAAGGGCGTACGCTCTGCACATACGGACGTTGGATGGGTTGGAGGTTCGAACTGCCGATTCACCGAGTCCGCTCTTCTCGGATTCGGTCGAGGGGCGCTTCCCGATCGACGAGCCGCGCCATCAGCTCGAGGCCTTCAGTTCAGCCGTCGACGTCAGATACGACAAGGGAAGTGGCATCGGTGTCGGTGGTCCCTCGACGATGTGGATGCGAACGAAGTACCCGATTCTCGAGGGTGAAGAACCTTCGCCCTTCCAGAAGATCGCACCTCTGGGGGACTGTGGGAACGGGATCTCATACAACGACAGTATCGATGTGATCTCGTTCCCGAACACGGACCTGACGATTTCGTTGCATCGTGATCCGTTGGGGGAATGGTTCGGTTCCAAGTCCGTTTCGCATTGGCATCCGACGGGAATCGGTCTCTCTGACTCTGAACTGTTCGATGTCGATGGTTCCGTTGGCAGAGCAGTCCAGAGCCTGATCCTGAACACTGCGCGCCAGGAAGCTGATGAGTGATGCTGTTGGTCAGATCGGCGATCATGAGGAACCGCTGGATGGCGTGAGGTGTCCTCGCTCGTTGTGCAGAAGTGACGAGCCGAGACCACAGCGAGCAGTGACGTATGGTCGCCAGTCTCACTTCGAACCCGGCCCCCACCGACTTCTCCACCGTTGCCTTTCCTGTCACACCGCACCAATACGTTGTCCACATGTACTCATCAGTTACGTCGTGTGCCTTGGTCGGAGTGGAACCAAGACCGGTTCGAATCGAAACAGCAGTCAACCAGGGCAAGGGCGGATTCGTCATTGTCGGGTTGCCTGATGCTGCCATAAGGGAGTCGAGACAGAGAGTCATACAGGCCATTCGCCAGTCCGGATACCACTTCCCTGGCGGCAACGTCGTCGTCAACCTCTCACCTGCTGACCTGCCAAAGGTTGGAGCCACCTACGATCTGCCGATCGCTTTGAGCGTTCTCGCGGCAGCGAGCAACAACCGCCTGACGTTCGATGACTTCGTGTGCGTTGGGGAACTATCGCTTCAAGGACGGGTGCATCCCGTGCGTGCAGCCCTCGGCGCGACGGTGATTGCACAACGGGAGCGCAAGTCATGCATGGTGTCATCGGACAGCGTTTTTGCGGCACCCCAGGACACCAGGATCGCCGGTGTCTCCTCGCTGCGTGATGCGGTTCAGGTCGCACAGGGGCGCAGGGAGCCGGATTCGGTGAGTGAGCCTGCGATCGTTCAAGCTCAGATGAGTGATCTCGCCGAGGTGCGGGATCAGCCGCTTGCACGTCGAGCACTCGAAGTCGGCGCAGCTGGTGGACATCACCTGTTGTTCATTGGACCGCCGGGCGCGGGAAAGACGATGTTGGCTCGTTGCCTTCCTTCGATACTCCCGCCGCTCGACGCTGAGAAACAACGTGAAGTCGCATTGATCTGGGCTGCCGCAGGTGCAGACCGAATACATGGTGCTACGGCTCCGTTCCGCGCACCACACCATTCAGCCTCGATGGCGGCGCTCATCGGTGGGGGCTCGGGGCTGCCCACCCCCGGCGAAGTGTCGAAGGCGCACAACGGAGTGCTTTTCCTCGATGAACTCGGAGAATTTCCTCTCAATGTGCTCGATGCGCTGCGCCAGCCGATCGAAGATGGTTTCGTGACGGTCGCTCGTCAAGCAGCCTGCGTCGTGTTCCCTTCAGCGGTTCAACTGATAGCGGCTTCCAATCCATGTCCGTGCGGAAACCTCGGCGACAGGCTCGATGCGTGTACTTGTCTTGACTCCAACAAGGCTCGTTACGCAGGGCGCCTGTCCGGGCCGTTGCTTGATCGATTCGACATGCGGGTCGATCTTCGAAGACTCAGGCCATCTGCGCTCGTTGGCCCCGGCGGAGAATCCTCATCCACCGTGCGCATGCGCGTACTTGCCGCGCGAGAGCGCCAGGCTACGCGAAGGACACTGAATGCAGCTCTCACGGGCATTGCGCTGGATGAATTGCCGACGAGTTCAGCCGCCGTCGATGCGCTGACGGCTGCTGCAGAAGCGGCGCGACTAACCGCCAGGGGGTGGAACCGGGCTCGACGTGTAGCAAGAACGATCAGCGACCTGGAAGCCAGCGACACTGTCGAGGAGCGCCACATCAAAGAGGCGTTGACACTGCGAGGTGAGAAGTGAAGTCAGACGCAATGGCCCGCCTTGCATTCGCCGGTCTCGCACCTGCCCGTGTCGATCGGCTTCTTGACCGTTACGTTTCCGCCGAACGGGTTGTCAACGCGATCGAGCGCCACAGGGTCAAGGCGTCCGAACGTGTCCGTGCATCCGTGGCCGTGGATGTTCAAACGAGGAGGAGGCAGCTCGCTGATCTGGGAGTGACCCTCCGGTTCGACCGCATGAGGGGCTTCCCGCAGCGTCTGGTTCGGTACGATGGACATCCCCGCTGGCTGTTCACCCGAGGAACGAATTCCGAAGCGCCAGCGATCGGAATCGTTGGAACCCGCGCCTGTACCGCATACGGACTGGAACTGGCCGAGATGTACGGTGCGATCGCAGCCGATCGCGGTTGGAGCGTCGTGAGCGGTCTGGCACGGGGAATCGACGGCGCTGCACACCGCGGCGCGACGCACATAGGTGGCCACTGTCACGCCGTGCTCGGTTCCGGTGTTGACGTCATCTATCCCGCAGGCCATCGCAGACTGTACGAGAGTGTTCTCTCTGTCGGTGGCATGATCAGCTCCGAGTATCCTCCCGGCACACCACCGGAAGCCTGGAGGTTCCCGACGAGGAACAGGATCATTGCGGGCTGTTCAGATGTCATTCTTGTCGTTGAGGCCGGTGTCAAGGGCGGGGCGTTGATCACGGCACGCATTGCGCTCGAGTACGGGGTGCCCGTGTACGCGGTACCCGGAGATGTCGATCGATCGACATCTGTCGGGACGAACCTGCTGATAAGAGACGGGGCATTCCCTGTCCTTGGTCCTGAGGACCTTGCCGAGGTGCTTGATCTGCTTGCACCGCTGTATGGCGTTCCCGACTGTCAGACCTGATCGCGGGCTTGAGTTATTGACGAGCGTATCGACACCGGCAACCATGGTCGCATGTCGAATCGAAACTTGGCGACGGAAACCGAGAACTACGTCCAACGCCTTCGTGTTGAAAGAGGTCTCGCTGACAACACGATCGTTGCATACAGAGGTGACCTCGCCGGCTTCGTAGAGTTCGCCACTCGATACGGTGTTTCCGACGTGGACGATGTCGACCGAAGGCTGATGCGAAGATACGTTGCGAACCTCACGACGCGGGGATACGCTCCGAGGTCGATCGCTCGAAAGGCATCTGCAGTTCGTTCGTTCTTTGGAGACCTCGCAAGACGTGAAGTCATCGATCACAATCCCGCCTTGGACACTCCGCGGCCGAAACGTCCGCAGACATTGCCTCGTGCGATTCCGGCAGGCGCGCTGGCGAGAGTGCTCGATGATCTCGACGGATCCGACCCCATCGAGATTCGTGATCGAGCGATCCTTGAGATGTTGTACGGAACTGGTCTGCGAGTCTCGGAACTGGCGTCGCTGACGGTCCGATCGGTGGATGAGGGACCGTTTCTTCGCGTACGCGGCAAGGGGAACAAGGATCGCAGCATCCCAATCGGCGGTGCTGCGCGTCGGACCCTGAACAGATACGTCATGGATGCCCGTCCAAGATTCCTGACCTCCGAGTCAGGTGACTCGCTCTGGCTCGGGTTGCGAGGCAGGGCCCTGGGTCCGCGCGGCGTTCGGAGGATCGTGCGTGTCAGAGTTGGAACGTTCCCGCATGCGCTTCGTCACTCATATGCGACGCATCTGCTAGAAAACGGTGCGGATCTTCGATCGGTGCAGGACCTTCTTGGCCACACCGAACTCGCGACCACCCAGATATACACTGCCGTCACACGAAGACACATGACCGAGACATATGAAAGAAGCCACCCCCGTGCGTGAACCAGGAGAAGACGACCTTCAGAACCTATGGACACAGTTCAAGTCCACGGGTGACGAACGTGCGCGCGAAGGTCTCATCCTTCACTTCTCGCCTCTCGTGAAGTTCGTAGCCGGGCGTGTCGGTTCCGGTCTTCCGAGGAATGTGGATCAGAACGATCTTGTGTCCTTCGGTACCTTTGGCCTGATCGATGCTGTCGACAAATTCGAACCCGAGCGGGGATTCAAGTTCGAGACCTATGCGGTCAACCGGATCAAGGGCGCGATCCTCGACGAGCTGAGGCATCTCGACTGGGTTCCGCGTTCAGTGCGCGCACGCGCCCGTGAGATCCAGCGAACCATGGCCGAGCTCAACCACAAGCTGCAGCGCACCCCGACCGAAGAAGAAGTTGCTGAAGCGATGGAAGTTCCGTTGGATACCTTGCGCGACCAGCTGGGTGAGATCGCCAATCTCGGGTTCGTCGCTCTGGATGAGCTCCTGAATCCCACAGAGAGAGACTCGGGTGCGATGTCCGAAATGATCGCCGACCCCGAAGCGATCGATCCGTCCGGAAGCTTCGAGAAGGAAGAAACCCGCTACATGCTTGCGGACTCGATAAACCGTCTCCCGGACCGCGAGCGCCTCGTGCTCACCTTGTACTACTACGAGGGACTCACTCTCGCAGAGATCGGGGGAGTGCTGAACGTCACCGAATCGCGTGTGTGCCAGATCCACACCAAGGCTGTCATGAGCTTGAGAAACAGGTTCATCGAACCCGCATATCGATAGGCAGGCTGCGCCAACGGTTCACAGTTGTCATCTCACCGTTTTGGGAGACACCCGGCCTGCAACTGATGACCAGCCGCCAGTGGTCCTAACGCACATTACAGCTATACACTTTCGGTATCACACACGTCCATCGCAATCCCCGTGTGGTGCGGCCACGCAAGTAGTCGTCCGGGGGCTCAAAGGATGGGCGGAGGAAGAACCCGAACAAGGAGAGACATCGTGGCAGTAATAGCCATGCGCCAGCTCTTGGAGTCAGGCGTCCACTTCGGTCATCAGACCGCTCGATGGAACCCGAAGATGCGTCCATACATCTTCACGGAACGCAATGGGATCCACATTATCGACCTTCGCCAGACGCTTGAGACCGTCAACGTGTCGTACAAGGTCGTGTCAGACATAACGGCAGCGGGCGGGTTTGTCCTATTCGTTGGCACCAAGAAGCAGACCCAATCCGCCATTGAGGATGCAGCCGTTCGTGCCGAGATGCCGTACGTCAACAATCGCTGGCTCGGTGGGATGCTCACGAACTTCCAGACGATCCACAAGCGGATCCTGTACATGCGCGAACTCGAGCAGATGGAGAAGAGCGGCGAGATGGAGTCCCTTCCGAAGAAGGAGCGAATCCGTCTCAGGCGTGAGCTTGTCAAGCTCCAAAACGTTCTCGGTGGCGTGCGCGACATGCGACGCCAGCCAGATGCAATGTTCGTTGTTGATATCAACGCTGAACACATTGCGGTCGCCGAAGCAAGCCGTCTCGGTATCCCGATCATTGCCCTTGTCGACACGAACTGTGACCCGGATCCGATCGATTACGTGATTCCCGGCAACGATGATGCCATTCGGGCGGCTCATCTTGTCGCTGGAGTGATCGCCGATGGCTGCATCGCTGGTGCCGAGATCGCGCGGGCGAAGCGTAAAGATGCCAAACCAGCCGATGACGCAGACAAAGCCAAGGAATAGCACGGTGGCGGAATTCACCGCAAAGGACGTTCAATCACTGCGCAAGGAGACCGGCGCAGGCATGATGGACGCAAAGAAGGCGCTCACAGAGACCGGTGGCAGTATCGACAGGGCCAAGGATCTCCTTCGTGAGAGAGGTATCGCCAAAGCAGACCGACGCGCGGGACGCGAGCAGGGCGAAGGAGTTGTTGGTGTGTACATGCATGGCCAAGCAGGCCGTCCGGTTATCGGCGTCCTCATAGGTCTGGTCTCTGAGACGGACTTCGTGGCGAAGAACGACGACTTCATCCAGGCAGCAAACGACATCGCAATGCATGCCGCTGCAGCGAAACCGTTGTGGGTGTCGCGTAAAGATGTACCCGAGGATGCCGTTGCCAAGGAGAAGGAGCTCATCGCGGCCGAGGCGCGTAACGAAGGCAAGCCAGATGCGATCATCGAGAAGATCGTTACGGGCCGCATCAACTCCTTCTACAAGGACAACGTCCTGGTTGATCAGGTATTCGTCCGCTCGGACCGCTTTGAAGGTACCGTGGGTGATCTGGTTCAGGATCTCGCGATCAAGATGGGTGAGAATATCTCGATCTCGAAGATGGCAAGGGTTGAAATCGGGGAGGGCTGATACATGGCGAAGCGACGGGTCGTTCTCAAGCTCTCCGGCGAGGCTTTCGCCGATGCAGCTCTTGGATATGGAATCGACCCGGTGACCGTCGACCGCACAGCGGAGGAGATCGCCGCAGTGCAGAAGGAAGGTCATGAGATCGCCATCGTCGTTGGTGGCGGAAACATCTTCAGGGGCCTCAGCGAGGCCGCAAAGAACATGGACCGTGCGAATGCGGACTACATGGGGATGTTGGCTACCGTCATCAACGCTCTCGCACTCAGAGACGCTCTCGAACGCGCTGGAGCAGAGTGTCGGGTGCAGACTGCGATCGTCATTCAGGAGGTAGCCGAGCCTTACATCAGGTTGCGGGCGATCAGACACCTCGAGAAAGGTCGGATCGTGATCTTTGCCGCAGGAACCGGAAATCCGTTCTTCACCACAGATACGACGGCCGCATTGCGAGCAGCAGAGATCGGGGCGGATGCGGTGCTGAAAGCGACGAGGGTGGACGGTATCTACACCTCCGATCCCGCGACGAACCCCGACGCCGAACTGCTCCACGAACTCGACTACATGCACGCGATCTCTGAACAGCTCGGGATCATGGACACAACGGCAGTTACGATGTGCATGGAGAACAACCTCCCGATCCGCGTGTTCAACATGACCACACCGGGCAACGTCGCAAAGGCGGTGCGCGGAGAACCGGTAGGGACGGTGGTGGATGCCAGGAGGGCCACGTGATCAACGAACTGCTCGGGGAAGCCAACACGAAGATGGACCAGGCGGTCGAGCACACCGTCCATGAGTTCGCAGGAGTGCGTACCGGAAGAGCGAATGCCGGAATTCTCAGCCGAGTCACGGTCGACTACTACGGGACACAGACACCACTTCAGCAGCTCGCCAGCTTCTCCGTCCCAGAGGCCCGAATGCTGATCGTTCAGCCATTCGACAAATCGTCGATCACTGCCGTTGAGCGTGCCATCCAGGCGGCCGATCTCGGTCTCAATCCGTCAAACGATGGGAACATCATCCGACTTGCGTTTCCGGCCCTGACCGAGGAACGACGACGCGAACTGATCAAGGTCGTGCGGGGAATCGCTGAAGACGGCAGAATCGCTGTCCGCAGCGTTCGTCGACACACCAAAGATCGGATCGAAGCCGAAGAGGTCTCTGAAGATGACATACATCGTGCAGAGAAGGAGCTTCAGGAGCTCACGGACGAACATGTCGGGAAGATCGACGAGACTGTCACTCGCAAGGAAGAGGAACTCCTCGAGGTGTGAGCCGAGGATGACATCGCGACAGGCTTGATCGACGAGCTGATTGCCTTCGCGACGACAATGAAAAAGGTACCGTTGGGCCAACATGAGTGACGACCGCAGAGATGATCATTCCGGAGAGGGTTTCGATGACTGGCTCGGAGATGAGCCAGGTCCTGTGACCGACCCTTACAAGGCCCTTGCTTCGCAGGATGCCGAAGACGAGATCGCGGATTGGATGGAGTTCACAGATCAAGAGATAGGTGAACCGGGGCAGTCGGCTGTCGGGTCTCAGCTGCCGGCTGACGAGGATGCCGAAGAGGAGACCGCGGAGATCGAGGTTGTGGTACCTGACGCGGAGAGCCTGACCCATGGCGACGAAACTGCGGAAGTCGAGGTTGCGGTACCTGAAAGTAATGACCCGATCGATGAAGACGCGATTGCAGATGTCGAGGAAACCGCGACCGATGACGAGTCCATGGTTGATGAACAGGATGAGACTTCCGAGATCGGCGCTGTATCCGCTGTCGACGGTTCCGATCCGAGTGGCGAGGCAGCGGAGGAGGATCACGACGACACGGGTGAGCTCGAGATCGTGTCGGTTGGTAATGATCACCCGACTCTCGATGAGGAGTCAGAGGCCGTGAGCTACAAGGCTTTCGACGAGACCGATGACGCCGATGAGCTCGAACCCATTGCATCGATTAGGTTTGGCGAACTGTGGGTGGATGACGACGAAGACGAGGCAGGTTCCACCTCCACTGGCACCAGCCCTGAGCTGTTCGACATCTCGGAGGAGGATTACCTTCATACCGCCACGAGGGAGCACGCCGGACTCGCCGAGTCGATGGCGTTGGCTGACGACGAGAACACGGAACAGGTCGCTCTTGCTGCACCTATTCCGGGCCTGGACTCCACGGTTGTCGGATTCGAGGACGTCGTGGAGGCTGAAGGGCATGGACGGGTGCGAGCACGGCCATCGGGCGATTTGATCGTCAGGTTCGTCACGGCCGTTGTCCTGGTCGCCGCCCTCGGTGCCTCGCTCTTGTGGCGACCAGCATTGGTCGCCCTTGTTCTCGGGATCTTCGTTCTCGCTGCTGGAGAGTTCTACACGGCCCTCGTGAGATCTGGACGAAAACCGATCGCATTGTTCGGATTCCTCGGCATCGTAGGAGCGAGCCTCGGAGCATTCTTCTTTGGGGCACTTTGGATACCCATCGCATTCATCTTGGCGACAACCGTACTTCTGCTCTTCTATGCGGTGGTTCCGGGTAGGGACGATCCCGTGGGCAATGTCGCTCTCACGATCGCGGTGATGGTGTGGGCCGGTCTCGGTTCCTTCGCGTTGCTCATCGCCAACGCCGATGGTTATCGGACACTCGTTTTCGGTGTTGTGGCCACTGTGGCTGCAATGGATATCGCTCAGTACTTCTTCGGCCGCGCCCTGGGAAGACACAAGCTCGCACCATGGGTGTCGCCGAAGAAGACGGTTGAGGGTCTCGTCGCAGGTGTCGTCGTTGCGATGACGGTCGGCGCACTCCTCCATTTTTTCAGACCGTTCGATCTGACATCTGGCCTCGCCGTCGGCGCCGCCGTAGCCGTGTTCGCCCCCCTTGGAGATCTCGCCATGTCCGCTGCGAAGCGGTCGCTTGGTCTCAAGGACATGGGGTCGGTACTTCCGGGACACGGTGGATTTCTTGACCGGATCGACGGCCTTCTGTTCGTGATCCCCGTCGCGTGGGCGATCTTCGTTTGGGCTGGGATCCTCTGAACCCGCTCGTCGTTCTTGGTGCGACCGGTTCCATTGGGGACCAGACGCTCGAAGTCGCTTCACGGATCGGGGTGCCGGTCGTCGCCATAGCTGCGAACCGTGCATCGGACGAACTCTTTGAGATCGCGTTGGCGCACCCTGATGCGATCGTGTGCGTTGCCGATCCGGGTGAGGGTCGCAACCGATTCGAGTCTCAATTCGGTGATCGTGTGCACTTCGGCCCGGGAGCGGTAACAGAGGCAGCCGCTCTCCCAAACAGCACAGTGGTCAACGGTGTGGTCGGTGCGGCAGGTCTCCGATCGTCTTTGTCAGCCCTGTATGCGGGTAACCGTCTTGCTCTTGCGAACAAGGAGAGCCTGGTTGCGGGAGGGTCGCTCATGCTCGACGCGCTCAACGAGGGCGGTGGCGAACTCGTGCCTGTCGACTCTGAACATTCGGCTATCTGGCAGTGCATCCTCGGTGAGTCGAGGGCAAATGTGGAGCGCGTGATCCTCACGGCCTCCGGTGGACCATTTCGGGGGTTGACAAGGACCGAGCTTGAATCTGTAACGGTCGCTCAAGCGATGGCCCATCCAACATGGACGATGGGTCCAAGGATAACGACGGATTCCGCGACGCTGATGAACAAGGCATTCGAAGTCATCGAGGCCCACTATCTGTTCGGCATGGACTACGACGATATTGATGTGGTGATCCACCCCGAGAGCGTCATCCATTCGTTTGTTGAATTCTCCGACGGTGTGGTGAAGGCTGAGGTTGGTTTCCCAGACATGCGAAAGCCCATCCAATTCGCGATCACCGGACCCGATCGCGTTGACACAGGTCATGAGCCGTTTCGCATCGTAGGAACCTCGATGTCGTTCGAAGAACCGGACCGAGAAGCATTTCCCTGCCTCGATCTGGGGTACGAGGCTGGCCGCATCGGAGGAACAGCCACGGCGGTGCTCAATGCCGCAGATGAAGTTGCCGTTGAGGCCTTCCTAGAAGACAGGATCCGGTTTCTCGACATAGCTGAGGTTGTTTCCACGGTTCTGGGCCGACACGATGCAACGATGCCGAGGGACGTCGAGGATGTGGCTGCGGCCGATTCCGAGGCAAGGGCGTACGCTGCCGAGACCTGTGCGGGATGAGTTTCTGAACGATGCCGATACAGGCTGCGCTCTTCGTCGAAGAAGCGTCTATCGAGAACCGAGTGTCTGGTATCTTCACAAGCCTCGACCTTCAAGATCAGGTGTTGGCTATCGTTGATGCCTACGAGCCCTTCCCGGATTCATCAGGTGCTGAGGATTGACGAGCAACGTCGTCGCCGAAATGGACGACAGAGCAATCATCCCCTTGGCCGATGGCAGAGTTGTAAGGATCTCGTACCCCCTTTTCATTCAAGAGAGGATGATCTGTGACCCCACCACAAACCACGATCTATGCCGCAAGGCTTGAGGACGGCGTGAAGACATACGGGGAGGGTGAGGCTGCTGTTCATGCCCTCAACGGAGCAACGGCGGAGTTCGAACGAGGTCGCTTCACGGCGATCATGGGACCTTCAGGATCTGGCAAGTCGACGCTTCTCCATTGCATTGCAGGTCTCGACAACCTGACATCCGGAAGTGCGTACATAGGTGATGTCGACCTCTCCTCGTTGAAGGACCGGGATCTCACCCTGCTCAGACGAGAACGAATCGGATTCGTATTCCAGGCCTTCAACCTGGTCCCGTCGCTCAATGCAGAGGAGAACATCCTGCTTCCCCTCACGATCGGTGGCAGGAAGCCGGATGAGGACTGGTACGGTCAGATCCTCGACACGGTCGGCCTTCGCGATCGGCTCAAGCACCTCCCCGCGGAACTCTCCGGTGGGGAGCAACAGCGCGTGGCGGCGGCGCGCGCCCTGATCTCTCAGCCAGAGATCATCTTTGCGGACGAACCGAGCGGGAATCTCGACTCGAAGGCCGGCGCAGAGTTGCTGGGCTTCATGAGGAGGGCCGTCGATGAATTCGGTCAGACCATTGTCATGGTCACCCACGATCCGAACACGGCTTCATACGCCGACAGGATCATCTTTCTCGAGGATGGCGAGACCGTCGACGAGATGAGCGACCCAACCCCAGGTTCCGTGCTCGACCGGCTCAAGAGCCTCGGCGGCTGAATCATGATCAAGACCGCCGTCAAGTCGCTGTTTGCACACAAGGTCCGGTTCCTTCTCACGGCTGTGGCGATCGTGCTGGGAGTGAGTCTCGTCTCTGGCACCTTCATCTTCACCGACACGATCAACGCGCAGTTCGATGACTTGCTCGATGACATCTATTCCGGAATCGATGTGAGCGTCCGTGCCGAATCCGGCGACTTCGGCGCAGGTACAGAGCCTTTCCCTGCTGATGTCCTTGAATCGGTCTTGGCCCTGGAAAATGTCGACGTCGCGGAGGGAGGCGTGGCATCGATCTCCACCCAGGTCCTCGACAGGGACGGAGACCCCATTGGTGGTCAGGGGCCACCCACATTGGGATTTTCCTGGGGAGATGTTTCTTCACTCAACCCAATGCGCATCAAGGAAGACGCTGGTGTACGTCCCGGGGGACCAAACCAGGTCGTGCTTGACGCAAACACTGTGACCAACGCTGGTTTCGCCCTTGGCGAACCGGTGACAATCGTCGGCATCACCGGACCCGAGGTTTTCGAGCTTGTCGGTATCGCATCGTTCGGAGATCAGGACAGCCTGCTCGGGGCAACGATCGTGATGTTCGAACTCGACGAGGCGCGTCGTGTCTTCGGATTCGGGGACGAGTTCACCGGTATCAATGTTCAAGGCGTGCCTGGTGTCGATGCAGATCAACTGACCGCAGAGATCTCGCTCGTTCTGCCTGCAGGCGTTGAAGCGGTGACGGGTGAGACCGAGCAGAACGAGCAGGCTGCCGAAATCAACGAAGGCTTGAGTTTTCTGAGCATCGGGTTGCTCTCATTTGCAGGCGTTTCGGTGTTTGTTGGCGCGTTCATAATCCAAAACACCTTCCGCATCGTCGTCGCTCAGCGCACCCGCGAACTCGCTCTTTTGCGCGCGATCGGTGCGACGGGCAGGCAGATTCGCGTGATGGTCATCCTCGAGGCGCTCGTCATCGGGATCGTTGGCTCGTTGGCTGGGATCGTGCTCGGTTTCGTGATGGCCTCGGCCATTCGAGCCTTGATGAATGCAGGCGGATTCGGCATTCCGCCCGGTTCCCTTGTCCTGTTGCCCCGGACGCTCGTCGTTTCGATGCTTGTTGGGCTGATTCTCACGCTGGCATCCTCGTTGTTGCCGGCACGAAAGGCTTCTCGTATCCCCCCGGTTGCTGCAATGCGAGAAGATGCGGCCCGTACCCCACGTCGAAGCCTGCACACTCGTGCGGTTGCAGGAATGGTCATCACCGGCGTCGGTGTGCTCCTGCTGGCTGTCGGCCTGTTCGCCAGCGTTGGGCGAGCGATCGTATTCGTTGCAGCGGGAGCGGCGATCGCGTTCATCGGCGTATCCGTGCTTGCGCCGCTTGCTGCAAGGCCGCTTGCGGACATCATCGGGTGGCCGTTGCCGCGTCTGTTCGGAATCTCAGGGCTTCTTGCCAAGGAGAACACCAAGCGTAAGCCACGTCGAACTGCCTCGACCGCCTCGGCGTTGATGGTAGGTGTAGCCCTTGTCGTCTTCTTCTCTGTCTTCGGATCCTCGACGAAGGCTTCCATCTCGGATACCGTTTTTGAACTCTTTCCTGCAGATCTCACATTCCAATCAGAGAATCAGACAGATCCTGAACTTCCGGCTGCGATCAGCCCCGCGTTCGCGGTGGATCTCGTGACATACGACGAACTCAGCGTCGTTTCCGCAATGCAGTTCGGAAGAGTTGTGATCGATGGCGATACGCAGTTCCTTGCTGGAGTTGACCCATCCACGATCGATCAGGTGTTTGCGCTGCAGCCGAACGGTGACTCAATATCCGCGCTTGATCGGCCCGGAGCGATGATCGTCGCAAGCGGATACTTGGACGATAATGGCCTAATGATCGGTGATGTTGTGACCGTTGAGTTCGCTCGTACAGGCGAAGTCGAGATGCCCGTCGTAGGTACGTTCGAGGCTGACGAGTTTTCGAACTTCTACGTGTCAACCCAGACGTTCAAGGTGAACTTTCGGTACATCGGCGATGGTCTGGTGTTCGCAAACGCTGCAGACGGAATAGGTGTTGCGGATGCCCAAGATGCCATTTCACCGACGGTTGAGAGCTTTGGCAATGTCAAAGCCCAGACGAAGTCCGAGATCGTCGACGAACTGGAGACCCAGATCGACCAGGCGCTCGCACTGTTCACCGGGCTGCTGCTCTTTGCCGTGATCATCGCCGTTCTCGGTATCACGAACACGCTGACGCTCTCGATTTACGAACGGACCAGAGAGATCGGATTGCTCAGAGCAGTCGGAATGGTTCAACGCCAGGTACGGCGCATGATCCGGTGGGAGGCCGTGATAATCGCGACCTTCGGCGCAATCCTCGGTGTCGGCCTGGGGATCGTGCTTGGATGGGCTGTGGTGAAGGCGTTGGCAGAAGAGGGCTTTGGCGCCTTCAGCATTCCCGTTGGTCAGGTCGTTCTCGCTTTGTTCCTTGCCGCATTCGCTGGTGTCCTTGCGGCGATCTGGCCCGCACGAAAGGCTGCTCGCATGAACATTCTCGATGCGATTTCGACCGAGTAGCGAGAAGACAGGTGACAGGTCAACCCCTTGGCTGTGACTCGAGATTCCGAACCCATGATTCAGCTCGGAGCCTGCGCCGCCGACGACTGCGTTCTTGCCGCTGCGGCGCGTTAACTTACACACACGCCTGACCTGAACCAGAGGAACACATGGGACCTGTGATCATGATCGCCGGCATCGTGGCGATGATCGTCATCCACGAGGGCGGCCACTTCCTGGCCGCGAAGGCATTTGGGATGAAGGCGACCGAGGCGTTCTTCGGGTTCGGTCCGAAGCTGTGGTCGACGACCAGTGGTGAGACCGAATACGGTGTCAAGGCCATCCCGCTCGGTGGTTACGTTCGAATAATCGGGATGAACCCATTCGAGGAGATTGCTCCAGAGGACGAATCGCGAACATATCGCGCCGCTCCCTTCTGGAAGAAGACCGTTGTGGTGCTTGCCGGGATATTCAGCCACTTCGTTGTCGCACTCCTTCTCCTTTGGTTCGTCGGCACGGTCTGGGGAGTGGTCGTATTTGACTCCGATGGAACACCGGTCCGTACGACGACGGTCGCGGCCGTAAGCAAGGTGATACCCGGTACGTCTGAGACATCGCCTGCGCTTGTCGCCGGTGTCGAGCCTGCGGACGTCATCATCGGAACAGATGGCAACCCGATCAACACATGGGAGGAATTCGGTCGCTTCGCCGAAACTCATGCCAACAAAGATGTGATCGTCACCATCGACAGGGATGGACAGGTGCTCGATCTTCGTGCAACGTTGGCCACTTTCGATCGACCAGTTGTCGTTGACGGTGACTACATACTGGGTCCTGACGGTGAGCCTGTGACAGAAGAGGTCGGGTTCTTTGGCGTCACACCCGAGGCTGAGCGCGAGGGCGTGGGCCCGATCGCAATGGTCCCCAAGGCCGCAAGCCAGCTTGGTGAAGCCTTGGTGATGAGCGTCCGTGGTTTGTGGGAGATGGTGATCGGATTCCCCAAGCTCGTGTTGTCGCTGTTCGGTGGCGATGACACGATCCTGGACACTGTTCGTCCGATCAGCCCCATCGGCCTTGTGCGGATCGCTGGCCCGCTGGAGTCGACCCTTCAGCTGCTTGCGCTTGTGAACATATTCGTTGGTGTTCTCAACTTCGTTCCCCTATATCCGCTCGATGGCGGGCACTTCGCCGTTGCAGCGTACGAGAAAGCCACGGGACGCAAACCCAACATCGAGAAACTGCTCCCTGTTGCCGCGGCCGTCTTCATCTTCTTGGTGAGCCTCGGTCTGATGGGTGTCTACCTGGACATCTTCAAACCGATTCAGTGATCGAAGCGCCCGATCAGGGCACCAGATTCTGAGGTTCCACAGGTAATGGCTCTGTGTCGGTCCGCTTGTTCTCCTTGTCCGCTGCATTGGGTCCTCTGCTCATTCAGATCCGTCGAGTAGTGTCTGTGCCATCTACTCGACACGAGGGAGCGGAGAGTCATGTCGTTTTGGGACCAGATGGTTGCTGAATTCGAGTCGCTAGGCCAGCTTGTGGCTGAGTGGCTCCCACGGATTGTCGTTGCGCTGATCCTTCTCATGGTCGGTCGTCTGATCCTCTCTTGGATCCGAAAGCTGATTGTGAAATTGCTCGATCTTGGTGTCGTTCAAGGCATCTTCGACAGGGCAGGCATCACAGGCGCTCTCGCGGAATCGGATCAGACTGCTGCTGGGGTCACGGCGTCTGTCATATACGCGTACCTAGTGGTTGTGCTGTGGCTCATCGTGTTCCGGATCCTCCAGATCGACACGCTTGAGATTCTGCTCGAACGTTTCCTCGCCTGGATACCAGTTGTGCTGCTCGCTGCCCTCATCGTGGTCATTGCAGCTGCGATGGGCAACTGGGTCGCCGGACTCGTCAAGCCCTTTGCCGACTCCAAGGGCGTGGGCTGGTTGACGATCCTCGTTCATGTCGCAGTCATCGTATTTGGTATCCTCTTTGCACTTGATCTCCTCGAGATCACATTCGCTGAGGACATCACGAAGATCCTCACTGCTGCTGTAGGCGTTGCGTTTGCCATCGCGTTCGGAGTGGGCGGGATAGATTCCGCGAAGAAGTGGTGGGCGAAGTATCTGAGTCCGAAGGACACAGGATACAGAGGGAGCTAGCACGGCTCACTCCCCTGGAGCAGCGTGGTCCAGGTTCACAGTTTGCGGTTCGCCGTCGGCAGTCCCGAAACTGTGAACAGTGCACCGTGAGCCGCTTACTCTTCCGCCATGACCTACGAACGGCGAAAGACCCGCAAACTCAGGGTCGGTGACATCGAGGTCGGGGGCGGTGCTCCTGTCTCGGTGCAGTCGATGACGACGACGAAGACCGCCGATGCAGAGGCGACGTTGTCCCAGATATACGCCCTCGCCGGGACAGGCGCCGACATGGTGCGAGTCACGTGCAATACGGTCGAGGCTGCCCAAGGTATTGCCGTGATCATGCCGAGATCGCCTGTGCCTGTCATTGCGGATGTGCACTTTCAATACAGGCTCGCCCTAGCTGCGATAGAAGCCGGAGTTTCGGCTCTACGGCTGAATCCGGGCAATATTCGCAACGAGTCGCATATCAAGACCGTTGCCACTGCGGCCAAGGAAGCCCGAATCCCGATCCGAATCGGCGTCAATGCAGGGTCGCTGGACAAGGATTTGCTCGACAAGTACGGCGGTCCTGTTCCTGAAGCTCTCGTTGAGTCCGCTATGCAGGAAGTCAAGTACTTCGACGACGTCGGCTTCCATGACGTGAAGATCTCCGTCAAGCACTCGAACGTCTCGATGATGGTCGAGTCATACAGACTTCTTGCCGATACCACAGACTACCCGCTTCATCTCGGAGTAACCGAGGCTGGACCTCTCCCGGGTGGGCTCATCAAAGGCGTCGCCGGTATCGCGACGTTGTTGAACGAGGGCATCGGGGACACCATCCGGTTCTCTCTTACGGAGGACCCCGTCGAAGAGGCGAAGGCAGGACGTGCGCTTCTCGAGTACCTCGGCCTGAGAGAGAGGACGACGCTCGACTTCATCGCTTGTCCTTCGTGCGGGCGGGCAGAGGTCGATGTCATCAAGGTCGCACGTGAGGCGAACGACCGCCTCGAGGAGCTTGGTCTCGCGATGCAGGTTGCTGTCATGGGGTGCGTCGTCAACGGTCCCGGCGAGGCGAGGGAAGCCGATCTCGGTCTTGCAGCCGGCCGCGGCAGAGGGCATTTGTTCATCAAGGGTGAGGTCGTTCGCGTTGTGCCTGAGGCTGAGATGGTTGACGCACTCATCGCTGAGGCGAAGCTGATTGCCGAGGAAGGCACTGACGCTCGTCTCGCCGCGGCAGACGTATCCGCTGCTGACCTCGCGGAGGAGACCAAGGTCGAGTTGCTCACGATCCAGGGTGATGTCAACCGAACCGAAGAGCGAAAGGCTGCAGTTGCCGAAGTCGCGTCAGGTCCCGAAACCGTTTGACCGATGTCCTGTTGGTAGATCTGCCGACATGTACCGTTCAGCACACCTCTGAAGCTATCCTCGCCGCCAACCGACCATCTGGAGCAACGTGCGCTGGTCAGAAGCCTTCATCCCCACACTTCGTGACGATCCAGCCGATGCTGAAGCTGTAAGTCACAAGCTGCTCGTGCGAGGCGGATACGTGCGTCAGCTCACGGCCGGTGTGTACTCGATGCTGCCACTCGGTCAACGGGTGAGGACCAAGGTGATGGCGATCATCAAGGAAGAGATCGATGCCATCGGTGGACAGGAGTTCCTCCTGCCACAACTGCACCCGATCTCCATTTGGGAGAAGACAGGGCGGATCGAGACGATGCGCGACATCATCATGTCCTTCGAGGACAACAAAGGTGCCACCGTCATCCTGGGTCCGACCCACGAGGAGATCTTCGCCACGGTGGCGTCCGAGCTCACGTCTTACAAGCAGCTTCCGCAGCTCTGGTATCACATCCAGACGAAGTTCCGTGATGAGGCACGGCCCAAGTCCGGCCTGCTGCGCGTGCGTGAGTTCACGATGAAGGACTCCTACACGTTCGACGTCGATTTCGAGGGTCTCGATAGGCAATTCGATCGCCACCTAGACGCGTACATGCGAATCTTTGACCGCCTCGGCATGGAGGTCGTAGCAGTCCAGGCCTCGTCGGGTGCCATGGGTGGCAAGGAATCTGTTGAGTTCATGGCGCGGTCGGAAGTTGGTGAGGATGACGTCGCGGCCTGCGCAGCGTGCGGGTACGCCGCGAATCTCGAGCGAGCACAATCTGCTCTTGCTCCCATCGGGGATCCTCCTGGCGACGTCGAGGTCGAACGATTCGACACCCCGGGTGTGCGTACGATCGAAGATCTGACGACCTTCCCTGGTGGCGCGACGGCTGACCGCCAGATCAAGACCCTCGTCTACTCCCTCGACGGGAAGATGGCGCTGGTCCTTCTACGTGGTGACCATGCCCTTCAGCACCAGAAGCTGATGGACGCGACGGGTGCGATCGAAGTACGGCCGGCACACTCCGAAGAGATCTTGGAGCTGCTCGGAGCGGACGCTGGAAGCCTTGGAGGTGTCGGCATGACGGGGATCCGTGTTATCGCCGACGTGGCGCTGCGGGGCAGACACCACATGACGACCGGCGCAAACGAAAACGACGTGCACGTGCGAGGTGTTGATATTGCCCGCGACATCGATGTCGATTCGTGGCACGACCTGAGAACGATCGAAGCTGGTGAAGCTTGTCCTACATGTGGAGAAGAGCTTCATGTGTACACGGCGATCGAGGTCGGACACATATTCAAGCTCGGCACGTTCTACGCGGACAAACTCGATCTCACGGTGCTTGACGAGAATGGAGACACGATCCCGATCGTGATGGGTTCGTACGGAATCGGCGTGGAACGGAACATCGCGGCTTCGATCGAAGCGAACCATGATGACAAAGGCATCGTGTGGCCGATCGAAATCGCGCCGTATCACGTTGTGATCACCGTTGTGAGACCGGACGACGAGCAGTCTCGTGAGGTCAGCACGGCGATCTACGATGAGCTCATAGCCGCAGGCGTCGAGGTGTTGATCGACGATCGCAAAGAGAGGCCCGGCGTCAAGTTCACCGATGCCGAGCTGATCGGCATTCCCATGCGGGTCACAGTCGGACCACGAGGACTCGATAACGGCGTTGTCGAATTCGTTGAGCGTCGCTCAGGAGACCAACGCGAGGTCGCAATCGAGGAATCGGTGGCTGAGGTGATTGCATTCCTGGAATCGGCTGGGACTCGCTTCTGAATCGCTCTCTTGGGCTCGCTCCCGAACCGCTCGCGGGGCTCGCTTCCGAAGTCGGACTTCTGGCTTCTGATTTTGGATTTCGGACTTCTGACTTCCGACATCTGACAGCGCAGCGTTCTGACTTCTGATTTCGCCTGAAGTCGGGTTCCTCGCTTCGCTGGTATACTGACGGTGCTAAGTGAGATCTCTGCCGGCGTTGGCCGTGGCCCGCCTCTTTGTTTGGGTAGAGGCTTTTTTGGCATGTAAGGAGTGAAGTGGCAAGCGTGCAAGACCGACTGTGGGATCGAATTGATCCATATGTTGCGGCTGAGGGTATCGAACTCGACGATATCGAGATCCTCGGCGGCGGCCAGATCGTGCGCGTCACCATCGATTCAGAGCACCCCATTGGAGTCGATCTGATCGCTGAGCTCTCGAAGGGCATCGGTCGATTGATCGAGGACGACGACCCGTTCCCAGGTTCGTACACCCTTGAAGTTTCCTCTCCAGGGTTGGAGAGGAAACTCACTCGAGCCAACCACTACAACAAGTCGATTGGTCGCGAAATCAAGATCAAGACCTTTTCGGCAGTAGAGGGAGACAAGAGTCATCAAGGTGCACTCGTGAGGTCCGATGAAGCAGGCTTCACGATCGACGTCGATGGAATCGAACGGAAGTTCCGATACGAGGACGTGTCGTCGGCACGCACGATCTTCGTGTGGGAGAAGGGCGCCCACCCGGGCAAGGACTCGTAGGAGAGACGATGGACTACAACCTCATGGATGCGCTCGAGATGCTGGAACGCGAGAAGGGTGTTCCACGCGACACGATCCTCGAAGCGCTCGCCAATGCGCTCGTATCCGCCTACAAGCGCACGCCTGGAGCCGCCGAAGAGGCCAGAGTGACGATCGACGCTGACACCGGCGAGATAATGGTCTACGGCCAGGAACTCGACGAGGACGGAAATGTCACGGACGAGTGGGCAGACACTCCGGACAATTTCGGACGAATCGCTGCCCAAACCGCGAAGCAGGTCATCCTTCAGCGGTTGCGCGACGCAAAGCGTGAGCAGGTATTCGAATTGTACGACGGGCGCGAGGGCGACCTGGTGACAGGCATTGTCCAGCAATCCGATCACAGATACTCGATTCTCGATCTCGGAGATGCCGAAGCGATACTTCCGGGATCCGAGAAGATCCCCTATGAACGACTTGAGCGCGGCAACCGCGTCAAGGCTTGGATCCTTGAGGTACGTGGTGAGGGCAAAGGCCCGCAGATCGTCGTGTCCCGAAGCCATCCCGAATTCATCCGTGCACTTTTCGAGCTCGAGGTCCCGGAACTGGTTGACGGGGACATCGAGATCAAAGCGATCGCTCGTGAGGCCGGACACCGTACCAAGATCGCCGTGGCGTCCAATGATCACAACGTTGATCCGGTTGGCGCATGCGTCGGTGCGAGAGGTTCACGCGTTCGCCAGGTGGTCAACGAACTCAAGGGTGAGAAGGTCGACATCGTCGAGTGGGACGACGATCCGGGTCGCTTCATCGCAGAAGCCTTGAGTCCGGCGCGGGTGCAACAGGTTCGTTTCGATGACGAGGGGGAAGACGAAGGCACTGCCATTGTCATCGTCCCTGATCATCAGCTCAGCCTCGCCATCGGTCGTGAGGGCCAGAACGCAAGGCTTGCCGCAAGATTGTCGGGATATCGAATCGACATCCGTTCTGAATCCCAGGATCTCGGCCTTGATGTGGACGAAGACGAGGACGCGGCAGAATTCGAGACGGTAGAAGAGGGTGATGGCGCAAGTCAGCCTTCGGCTGAAGCCGAGCCAGCGGTTGAGCAGGAAGAGGTTTCAGACGAGCAGGCTGCGGGGGGCGGTTCCGAGGAGGCGGCAGAGGGCGAGCCTTCGGCCGACAACGAAGATTCAAAGACAACGGAAGATGTGGCGACCGATCCGACAGAGTGATCGATCGCCAACCTGAGCGGAGGTGAGCGTGGCTAAGACACGCGTGTACGAGCTGGCACGAGATCTTGGACTTGATTCCAAGGATGTGCTCGCGCGAGCTCAGGAGCTCGACATTGAAGTGAAAACGGCTTCATCCGGAATGGATGAGGATGCAACGGCACTCGTTCGGATGTCCTTCGACGACACCACAGAGACCTCAGACGACACGGAGCAAGAAGAGGCTCCAATCGTCGTCGCAGAAGAGGAAGTCGGGGAGATCGTCGAGGAGCCAGAAGCGGCCTCCGAAGAGCCGTCCGTTGGCGAGGCTGAGGCGTCAGAGCCTGCGGACGAGAAGGTACTTCTCGTCGAGCCTGGTGTCACCGTGCATGACCTTGCTCGGATGCTCAAGATCCGTACCGCCGAGATCGTCAAGACCTTGATGTCCATGGGCGAGATGGTTCCTGGTGGGGGCGAGATTCCCGTTGACGCGATCGAACCCCTCGGGCGCGAGCTCGGCTGGGAGATCCTTGTTGCTGAGCCAGACTCCGAGGAAGAGAAGGACACAGGCCGCGAACGCTTCCTCGTTGCCTACGAGGATGATCCTGCGAACCTGGTGACGCGGAGTCCGGTTGTCACGGTCATGGGTCACGTCGATCACGGAAAGACACAGCTGCTCGATACGATTCGCAACGCGAACGTCATCGAAAGTGAAGCCGGTCGTATCACCCAGCATATTGGTGCATACCAGGCCGAGCATGACGGATCCAAGATCACATTCATCGACACGCCTGGTCACGAGGCCTTCACAGCTCTTCGAGCGCGGGGAGCCGAGATCACAGATATCGCGATCATCGTGATCGCCGCAGATGACTCCGTGATGCCCCAGACGGTCGAAGCGATCAACCATGCCAAGGCGGCCGATGTGCCGATGATCATCGCGATCAACAAGATGGACCTTGAGAGCGCCGATCCCCATGCCGTGCGAGGAGCCCTCACCCAGCACGAGATCGTCGTCGAGGAGCTCGGTGGAGATGTTCCGGCGATAGAGATCTCAGCACTGAAAGGTACGAACGTCGATGATCTCCTCGAGATGATCTCGCTTGTCGCAGAGGTCGAGGAGCTCCGGGCAGACCCTCGGGCCCCAGCAATTGGAACTGTCATAGAGGCACAGCTCGAGGTTGGACGTGGGCCCGTTGCGACCGTTGTTGTTCAGCGCGGCACACTGAAACGTGGCGACGCCCTCGTCGCCGGCCCTGTGCCCGGCAGGGTGCGTGCGATGTTCAACGATCAGGGCGAACAGATCAAGGAAGCCGGACCCTCGGCTCCGGTGGTCGTGATGGGCTGGGATGAGATCCCCACTGCAGGAGACATGTTCGAGGTGGCGAAGAACGAGCGTGTCGCCCGCAAGATCGCACAGGTCAAGCTCGACGATCTCAGGTCGAAGCAGCTTGTTGTTCCGAGCGCGATCGATCGTCTCGGCATGCTTGTCGAACAGCTTCGCACCCAGGATCACTCAGAGCTGCGGGTGATCATCAAGGCTGACAGCCATGGTTCGCTCGACGCCATCAAGGATTCGATCGGAAGGATCAGCCGAGATGATGGTTTCGTTTCGATCGTCCATGCTGCGGTCGGGGGCATCACGACCTTCGATGTCACTCTTGCAGAGGCGTCAGAAGCGATCATCTACGGTTTCAATTCGCGTCCGGATGCGCCGGCACGGTCCGAGGCGAAGAAGACTGCGATCGACATCAGGACGTTCTCGATAATCTACGAGCTACTCGACGACGTCGAGTCTCTCCTCGTCGGCGAGCTAACGCCTGAAGAGGTCGAGCAGTTCCTCGGTGTCGCAGAGGTTCGCGAGGTCTTCCGAGCCCCAAGACTCGGGCAGGTGGCAGGATCGTATGTGACAGAAGGCTCGATCAGCAGGAACGCAAGAGTGAGGCTCGTGCGTGACGGCGTTGTCGTATACGACGGTTCGATCATCTCGTTGCGCAGATTCAAGGATGATGTTCAGACCGTTGCGACAGGGTTCGAATGTGGAATCGGCCTCGCGAAGTTCAAGGACATCAAGGTTGGGGACACGATCGAGTCCTACGACGTCCGCGTGATTGCTCGTACATAGGAGCGACTCAGAGTGAGCCACATCTAGGCTTGGTCCGAACGTCGAGAAGGCACAATGGCACGATCGAAGACCCCAAGGATGCGCAAGGTAAACGAGCTCGTGCGTGAGGTCGTTGCAGACGCCGTGCGGGATCTCAAGGACCCGCGCATCGGATTTCTCACCATTACGGGTGCCGAGACAAGCCCGGATCTGCGTCACTCCATCGTGTATTACTCGGTGCTGGGTTCCGACGAGGAGAAGAAGGGCACCGCTGCCGTACTCAAGAGTGCCAAGTCACGTATACAGGGTGCCCTTGGGAGAGAGACCAGGCTGCGCTACACCCCGGTTCTTGAGTTCAGGGTGGATCCATCGATCGATGAAGGCATCCGGATCTCCCAGATCCTTGCCGACCTCGAGGACTCCGACGGTGGCGATGACGATTCCTGACGCTGCACACGCCTGGGACGAGCTTGTGGATGTCCTTGCCAGGGCCGACTCGATTGGAGTTGTTGGTCATGTTGGGCCGGACGGTGACGCTCTCGGATCGATGATCGCGCTTGCACGCGCAGCAAATCTCGCCGGGAAGCATGCTGTTGCGTCATTCGATGAGCCATTCGTGGTGCAACAGGAGATGTCGTTCCTCGACCTGTCTGTGCTTGTACCCCCAAGTGAGTTTCCCCGAGATCTCGATGTTGCCGTCGCTGTCGACACGTCGGTCCGCGCCAGGGTCGGTGCCCTGGCAGGCGCGATGGAGAAGGCGAAGCAGCTGGCAGTCATCGATCATCACATCTCAGATGGTTCGTGGGGCGATGTGGTCGTGATCGACCCGAATGCTGCTGCGACGACCGAACTTGTGCACACCTTGTTGCAACGTCTCGGTTGGCCCATCGATGAGGCCGTCGCAACGGCGCTGTACACAGGTCTCGTCACAGATACGGGACGTTTCCAGTATTCGTCGACTTCGTCGCACACCCATGACATCGCCTCAGATCTGCTTGCACGAGGTGTCAGGACGGACGTCATCGGTCAGAAGTTGTTCGAGGAAGCCCCGTTCGGCTATTACGAAGTCGTGTCACGGGTCCTTGGAAGAGCCGTATTCGATGAAGATCATGCGTTCGTATGGTCGATCGTGCAGCCGGATGACCTGTCCGTAGCAGGGCTCGCGTACCACGAAACGGATGGACTCATCGATCTCGTGCGCATGGCCCGGGGATCCGATGTTGCCTGTCTCCTCAAGGAGAAGGAGGCCGGTGTGGTCAAAGGCAGTCTGCGGTCCCGCGGCCGTGTCGACGTCGCAGCCATCGCTCGGTCGTTCGGTGGCGGCGGTCATCACAACGCAGCGGGCTTCACGTCTGCCCAGGACCCTGCAGAGATCATCGAGCAGATCGTCGCCCACCTGTCGTGAAAGGACCTTCGTGACGACCGGGTTCATGCTCATCGACAAGTCGAAGGGGTGGACATCCCATGACGTCGTGGCGAGGCTGAGAAGTGTCATCGGCGGCAAGGTCGGTCACGCAGGGACTCTCGACCCGATGGCAACCGGATTACTTGTGCTTGGTATCGGCAGGGCGACAAGACTGCTTCGATTCGTTCAGAGCGCGGAGAAGGAGTATCTGGCAACTGCACTCTTCGGTGTTGCCACCGACACTCTCGACGCTGATGGAGCCATCCTGTCGAGAGACCCCCTTCCGGTCACACCTGAGGATGTAGACGTCGCGATGGAACGCTTTCGCGGTGAGATCATGCAGGTGCCTCCCATGGTGTCTGCCAGGAAGGTTGAGGGCCGACGCTTGTACGAACTTGCGAGGGAGGGAGTGGTCGTTGAACGTGAAGCGAGACCTGTCACGATCCACCGATTCGAACTTATGGATCTGGCTCCCTCTGACTACCCGGAAGTCACGTTCCGCACTGTCTGTTCCACCGGCACGTATGTGCGGACACTCGCAGACGACCTGGCTCGAGCAGTTGGAGGCCGAGCACATCTCACGGCCCTGCGACGAGTGCGGATAGGATTGCTTGACGTTGCCGATGCCCTGTCGATCGATGAGGCGGTCGATGCGGCCGAAGCGAATGCCTTATCGCGTGTGCTTCTCACTCCGGCTGTCGCTCTTGGGGATCTCCCCGAGATCCGCGTCGACGACGCGATGGTGTCCGCTGTGAAACACGGGAGGGAGCTACCCGACATCTTGATGCCCGACGGCATGGATCCGAATTCCTCGATCCGCATCGGGGACAAGCAGGGAAGCCTTGTAGCGGTGTACCGTCGTGGCCAGACAGGTCTGGAACCCGAGGTGGTGCTCTCGTGAAGGTGTACCGGAACGACCCTTCGTGTTGGGACACAGATGGTCAACGAACCGCCCTGGCCATCGGTGTCTTCGATGGTGTCCACAGGGGCCATGCCGCCGTTCTGGCGAGCCTCATGGAACGATCCGGTGAGATGCCCGTGGTAGCGATGACATTCGCAACACATCCGGATGAGATCGTCACCGGTATGCCGGCGCCCCCGGCGCTCGCACCTTTGGAGCGGAGAATCGAGCTTCTCGGAGACGTCGGTCTTGATGGCGTTGCCGTGATCGAATTCGACGACGATGTGCGCAGGCTCTCACCTGAATCGTTCATCAAGACATACATCGTCGATGCCCTCAATACTGCACTTGTATCCGTTGGCGAGGATTTTCGGTTCGGATACCTGGCAGGTGGGAGCGTGGACACGCTGCGTATCTGCGGCGGCAAGTACGACTTCGACGTGGTGTCGACCCCGATCGTTGATCTTCACGGCACTGAAGTACGGTCAAGTTCGATCAGAGCAGCGGTCGCGTCCGGGAGCGTTTCTCTCGCCGCCAGGATGCTCGGTCGCCCCTTCGAGATCAACGGCGTGGTCGTTCCTGGCGATGCGAGAGGTCGAACGATCGGTATTCCGACGGCGAACATCGCGACCTCCGACGGTCTCGTCCATCCTGCGACCGGTGTGTATGCCGTGCGTTGTGAGGTCGACGGTGTCGAGTACGAGGGTGTCAGCAACGTGGGAACACGGCCTACGTTTGGAGGCGGAGATGAGACCATCGAGGTCCATCTTCTTGATACAGACGAGGATCTGTATGGCAAGACCATGCGTGTGAAGTTCATCGACAGGCTCCGTAACGAACAGCATTTCACGTCTGCTGAGAACCTCGTCTTTCAGATCAGGACCGATATCGAGCAGGCTCGCGCCGTGCTCGGGCGATAGGGATCGCACCCGCGGACGACGGGTCCGTCGTCCGTTGCCTCACGCGACCAGCCCCCTTGACTCTGGAACCCGCGTGACAGATGCTGATCATGTTCCGCGCTTCCCGAAAGGGAGTGCCGATGTTTCCTCTTCTTGTCGCAGGTTTGCTCCTCGTATTGCCAGCCGATGTGCCGGGAGAACCGATCGCTCCTGGAGATGGTCTTGTCCTCTCGCCGACTCCAATCGTGCGATCCCCTGTGCGACTGCCCGCTTCGGGCGCTCCGAGTCCACCGATCGGCCTCGGTGGGTTTGTGGGAATCGCTGCCGCGGCCGGCGGGGCTGTGATCACGCGGCGTCGCCGGAGACGGGATGACGAGCCTTTCTTCGTGGTCGTTCATGGCAATGGCGGGTCACAACACGATTTCGACACGTTGCTCGAGAAGATGGGCGTGTCGGCGGATCGAGTGGAAGCATTCGACTACACGGTTGTGGGCACAGGCACCACCTCGACAGAGGCCAGCCGCACTGCGTCGACTGAGCGAGCAGCGGAGGCCCTGGACAAGCTCATTCGTGAACTTTCGGCAGACCACAGCAACATCTACTCATTGCATCACTCGCGAGGGGGCGCAGTCGGTGTGTCGATGATCGGCTCCCTCGACGACGGATCGAGGCCACCGATCGACGGCTATCTGGGGGCGGCCTTGCTTGATCCCGCGATCGCCGGTGGGTGGCTCGGAGGACTCCAGCGTATCGGAGGCATCAGTGCATGGCTGCCTGACAACGGTGGTTTCGAGGTGGAGAGGTGCACCGACGGAATGTGCAGGGACGTTCGCGAGAATCTGGGCAAGGCCTCCGGCGTTGAGGTGATCGCGATCAGGAATCCTGATGCTGGGATTACGAGCTTCCGTTCGAATCCCGCGGGCATGCGTGTGTATGACCTGATCCACGACGGTGGAGCGCCCGCCTGGCTCCTGCTTCCGCTGAGTCCTTTACTGTCATCATTTCGCGTGTGGCAAGCACACGGGTCCGTGCTCGAACATGATTCGGTGGCAGTGTGCATCGCGTCTGAGGTCGACGCCGCCGGTTCGTGTGTCTGGAACGATGGAAAGCCCAACCGGACTGCCTGGCATCCCGGTCGCGGCGGCGGGGTCGTGATGGCCAGGTGACCGAAGATGAGTCAGCCATTGGACGTCCGCCATCCGGCAACTGGGCCGAGTGCCCGCGAGGCGCGGTAGGCTCGTGTGATGAAGAGGAGCTACCACCGCGGTACTTCCCCCTACGAACCTGCCTACGGCTTCTCCAGGGCGGTCAGGGTCGGCAACACGATTCACGTTTCGGGCACTGCGCCGGTACCAGAGCCGGGGCACGAGTTGGCCATCGGCGCGTACGACCAGATGGTGCGGTGCGGGAATATTGCCCGCGAGGCGATTGAGGCCCTCGGCGGCTCGATGACGAATGTCGTGCGCACGCGAATGTTCATCACCAACTCTCACGACGCAGACGAGGTCGGTCGTGCGCACAAAGAGCTCTTCGGTGAAGCCCGACCTGCTGCAACAATGGTTGTGGTTGCTGCACTCCTGGATCCGGGATGGGTGGTCGAGATCGAGGTGGAAGCGGTCGTCGGCTGACTGGACAGATCGTTTGTCAGAATGTTCGCGGGAGCTCACTGTCAGAATGTTCGCGGGAGCTCACTGTCAGAGTCCAGACTTCTGGCGTCTGAAGGTCGGCTCGATAGAGCCGAACCTTGCTATCATTCCTCGTGGGCATTCGCCCGACTGCTTACTCGCGTAAGAAAGTACCTCGTGAACGACACGCAAACTGTTGTAGATGAATTTGGCACGCACGCCACGGATACGGGTTCGCCCGAGGTCCAGGTTGCGTTGCTGACTGAGCGTATCAATCACCTCACCGAGCATCTGAAGGTCCACAAGAAGGACCATCACGGCCGGAGAGGTCTACTCATGATGGTCGGGAAGCGTCGGCGATTGCTTCGGTACCTCCAGGAACAAGACGTGGAGCGTTACCGGTCCCTGATTGCAAAACTGGGACTGCGTCGCTAGCACTGACCCGAGGGGGGCTTCGGCCGCCTTCAGTCATATCTAGATCGACCTAACGACGGAGGAAGTGATCCAGTTGTCAGTGGTCGCTATTCGAACAGACATGTCGAATGTTGACCACTGCCAATTGGGCCTCCTCCCATAGAGAAGGAGAAACGAGTGGCAGAGACCACCGTACGCGGGCGTGTAGGCGAGGTAGAGATCTCACTGAGCACCGGAAAGCTCGCACAACTCTCCGATGGGGCAGTCGTTGCCCGCATCGGGGAAACAGAGGTCCTCGTGACCGCAACCGCAAAGCGAAGCCTCAGGGAGAGTGTGGATTTCTTCCCGCTCACCATCGATGTTGAGGAGCGCACTTACGCCGTGGGCCGCATCCCTGGGTCGTTCTTCCGCCGTGAAGGACGTGCATCTGAGAAGGCGATCCTCGCTGATCGTCTCATCGATCGTCCGCTTCGTCCGAACTTCGCAAAAGGATATCGCCACGACACACATGTCGTAGGAACCGTCCTGGCTGCAGACCTTGAGAACCCGCACGACATCATCACACTCAATGGGGCATCCGCTGCCCTTACGATGAGCCCGATTCCTTTCGAGGGTCCGATCGGTGCCGTCAGGCTCGCCCTTGCCGATGGTGAGTGGATTCCGTTCCCGACCTACGAGCAGGGTGAAGATGCTGTGTTCGAGATCGTTGTCGCTGGTAAGCGAAATGCCGATGGCAACATCGACATCGCAATGGTTGAAGCCGGTGCTTCCGAGAACGGATACCGAATGGTCCAGGAAGGGCAACAGGCCTCAGACGAAGCAACCGTTGCCGCCGGTCTTGAACTTGCGAAGGAGTACATCGCGACGCTCGTTGATCTCCAGCTCGAACTGCTTGAAAAGCACGGCGATCCTGAGCCCGTCGAGTGGATCTATGTCGAGGACTACTCGACCGATGTCTATGAAAAGATTGAAGCCTTCGCAAAGCCGAAACTTGAAGCCCTCGGCACGATCGTCAAGAAGCACGAACGTCAGAGCGCTGAGTCCGAGATCAAGGAAGAGACGATCGAGTCTCTCGGTCTCGACTCGGAGGACAAGGACAGCCTGAAACAGGCAGGGGCTGCATTCTCGAAGGTCCAGAGCAGCGTCATGCGCTCCAGGGTCGTCGCAGAAGGCGTCCGCATCGACGGTCGTGGCCTTACCGAGATCCGTCCGCTGACGATCGAGGTTGGCTTGGTGCCGGGTGTCCACGGTTCTGGCATGTTCCAGCGCGGCGAGACCCAGGTACTCAACATCACGACGCTCGGAATGCTGAAGATGGAGCAGATGCTCGACACGATCTCTCCTGAGGACTCGAAGCGGTTCATGCACCACTACAACATGCCGCCATTCGCCACAGGCGAAGCTGGCTTCATGCGTGGTCCGAAGCGTCGCGAGATCGGGCACGGAGCACTCGCGGAGAAGGCCCTGCATCCGGTGATTCCGCCGGCTGAGGATTTCCCTTACGCGTATCGCCTCGTTTCTGAGGTGCTGATGTCAAACGGTTCTTCCTCGATGGCTTCGGTTTGTGGTTCGTCGCTCTCCCTCATGGATGCCGGCGTTCCGATCGCTGCGCCCGTTGCGGGCATTGCGATGGGCCTCTTCTATCAGGACGGCAAGTTCGTAACCCTCACCGACATCCTCGGTGTTGAGGACCATCTCGGCGACATGGACTTCAAGGTTGCAGGTACCGCTGACATGATCACCGCGCTGCAGCTTGACACCAAGATCGAGGGTCTGCCCGCTGACGTTCTCATCGATGCGATGAACCAGGCACGCGATGCCCGCTTGTTCATCCTCGACGCGATGTCTGAAGTCATTGCAGAGCCTCGTAGTGAGCTTGCTCCCAAGGCGCCGAAGATCGAGGCGATCATGGTCCCCAAGGACAAGATCGGCGAGGTCATCGGCCCGAAGGGCAAGACCATCCGGGAGCTCGAAGAGGAGACAGGTGCTGTGATCGAGATCGACGATGACGGAACGGTGCGCGTTGGCGCTCCCGATACGGTGTCGATGAATCTCGCCAAGGAGCGCATCCTTGCGATCGGTTTCCCGCCCGAGGCGAAGGTCGGCGAGGTGTACGACGGAGAGGTTGTGAACATCACCAAGTTTGGTGCTTTCGTCAACATCCTCCCCGGACGTGACGGTCTGCTGCACATCTCCAAGATCGGGGGGAACAGACGTATCGACAAGGTCGAAGACGTCCTCAACCTCGGTGACGCCGTAAAGGTCGTCGTACGTGAGATCGACGATCGTGGCAAGGTGAGCCTCGACATGGCCGACGCATCATCAGGTGATGACGATGCTGGTTCTGACGCTTCTCGTGAGGAGCCGAAGAGCGAAGACCGTGGACATCGCGGCAATCGTCGCGACGAGCGTGGTGGACGCAACGATGGCAGAAGCAGTGGTTCTGGTCGCGCCGAGAAGCCGGCTGACAAGCCTGGCCGCAAGGTCGTGTCCTTCGAGGACGAGTTCGAGTCAAGCGTCTAGGCATACCGCTTCTTGGGTCGACCTGCGCCATATATGGTCGATTCGACGCAGAAAGCGTGAGACGAGAGGGGCCCCGGAGTGATCCGGGGCCCCTCTTGTGATACTGCTCCGGTTGGGCGTTACTCGAGGACGAATGTCAGCTTCATGTCCACGCGGAAGTGCCTAATCGTTCCGTCCTCTGCTAGTTCGACCTTGTGCTCTGAGATCCAGGCTCCCCGGATGCCATCGATGCTTTGCTGGGCCTTCGAGATGCCCTTGCGGATGGCATCCTCGAAAGACCCAGGGGAAGTGGACGTGATCTCGATCACCTTCGCTACTGACACGTTTGGTGCTCCTTTGCTAGCGGAGAGCTCTGGAGGCCAGAATACACCCGGAAGAGTGGATCACGTCCGGTTCCTACCCGACGCGTACCACTTTGGTGGGTTCGACGCTCCCACGACTCGCATGTCAACTCCTCTCTTGCAGTCGAACATATGTTCGACTATCATGACATTCCAGCGGAGGGCGCATGCTGGTGTGAGGACACGAGAGGACACCAGCGGTGGTTGCCACCCTTCAGTATTCAGTCGATTCGTCGACCCTTCACCAGGATGACTTCGGACACGCCAAGGACCTGTTGACGCTTGCTCCGGGCCAGATCGCAGGGTTATCCGGCATCCCCGGGTCCGGTCTCACCCGTATCGGTCTGTCGCTGCTTGCTCCATACGCAGCGCAAGGTCCACTCGCGTATCTCGATGTACGTGGGTGGGCGAGCCCGATGGCTGCGTGGGAGATGGGGATCGAACCGGAACGGCTCGTAGTTGTCCGTAGCAGGGACAACGTGCCATGGGGGAGGATCGTTGCGACTCTGCTTGACGGTGTTCGGGGTGTATACGCCGAGGTGCCGACGGGACTCAGGGATCAGGTGTTGTACAAGCTTGCGGCTCTGGCACGGACCAAGCGGACTCCCCTTGTGCTCCGCCCGGTCTCAGGGAAACTCCCCGGTGGAGTGGCACACCTGGTCCTCGAAGCGTACGAGGTGTTGTGGGAAGGAACAGAAGCCGGTCACGGAAATCTGACGAACCGCCGTACCCGTCTTGTTGCATCAGGAAGGGCAACCAGGGGCATGGTTCGAACAATCGAAGTAGAGGATGATGGAACGAACGATCTGCGTGTGGTACCCCACCTGGGCACTCAGACAGCTGGACATATCAAGGGACGTAGCCGGGCAGGATGAACCAGCTCAGGCAGTAGGACAAGACGGCCGTGTCGTTTCGTGCAACGAGGCAGCGGTTGGTCACGGCGTGACCGTTGGCATGTTGTCAAGGTCGGCAGAAGCAATCTGTCCAACGATCACCTCCATCACACAGGACCTGGCAGTTGAGATGGCGAGGTTCGAGCCGGTCGTGCAGGCGATCGAGACCCTCATCCCCCGTGTCGAGATTCAAGAGCCGGGCACGATGTACATTCCCATCTCTGGCGCGGTCGAGTACTACGGGGGAGAAGAGACGCTCTGCGAGCGCATCCAAAAGGAGCTCGAACCCTTCGGTGGGGATCGCCGCATCGGTCTTGCAGCAGGCCCATTTGCTGCCTACCAGGCTGTTAGACAAACATCGCGCTCTCAACCGATGCACATCGTTGTGGACGACTCAGCATTCATCGCAAACCTCGACGTTGCGAGTTTGGGGAGCGACGATCTTGCTGCGACATTCCGTTGGCTCGGAATCACCACGCTCGGTGCTGTTGCTGAGTTGCCGCGCGACGCCGTCATATCGAGGTTTGGTCGTATCGGTATGGAAGCACACAGCAGAGCAAGGGGTGTCGGTCATGACGTCACTCCGAGGGGGATCCCAGACGATCTGACAGTTGAGTCTCACTTCGATCCACCAATCGAGGATTTCGAGCAGGCAGCATTCGCTGCTCGGAACCTCGCTCAACGCCTTGTGGGGAATCTTGCACCGTACGGGGTTGCTCCCCATAGGGTGATCGTCATAGCCATCGCAGCTGATGGCACCGAACGATCGAGAACGTGGCGCAGCGCCGATCCTTTCTCGGAGCGCAGCCTTGTCGAGCGAGTGCGATGGCAGTTGCGGTCGTGGATCGATGGGGTGTCAGCTGGGATAAGGGGAGGCCTCGAGACGTTGCGGTTGGAACCTGCAGACCTCTCCGGATCTGGTCGTCAGATGGCACTCGAGGAGGACGCCAAAGGTTTCGAGGAGACCCAGCGGGCCTTCATGGAGGTGCAGGCCATTGCGGGACGGGACAACTTGCTGGTAGCGAACCCTCAGGGTGGGCGTGATCCGGGGGAACGAATGGCTTGGACCCGGTGGGGGGAGGAGAGTTCGCCTGAGCGTGACCCAGACGAACCGTGGCCTGGGCAGATTCCGAGCCCTGCACCCGCCCTCGTGCCCCCTGAGCCTGTGCCATTCGAGATCACATGGGTGGGTGGGATCCCTGAACAGGTGCGGCTTCGGAGCCGGTGGATTCCCGTGCTGTCGTGGGCAGGCCCGTGGCGACGGGTGGGACGCTGGTGGGACGGTGGGGGAGCATCGGACCGCTATCAGATCGTGACATCAGCCGGGGCCTACCTGTGCGAGGTGAGAGAGGGAAGAACGTACCTGATCGGGGTCTACGACTGATGACCAAGGTGGATTCTGCGTATTGTTGTCCTTCCCGATCTCATCCACGGGACATGCTCTCGAAGTCGTATGACCTACTTCGGATGTCGGTCCTCGGATGTCGGTCATTGCCTGTCGTCAGTCGTCGGTCTCATGTCGCGGTACACCGCGTTCATATCGGATTCCACCTGTGCCGTCAGGGTCCTGAGGTCCTCCTTGTTCGTCATGCCTGTTGTCTCGACCGGATCGAGGATCCGCATCGTTGCATGTCCGGGATAGAAGAACTTCGAACCAGGCCTGGAGACGCGCTCGGTGCCCTCGATGACAACGGGAAGGATTGGGAGACCTGTGTCGATGGCGATGCGAAAGGCACCCTTGTGGAACGGAAGAAGCGTCCCTTTGGTGTTGCGGGTTCCCTCCGGGTACACGAGCAAGGAGTATCCGCGTTCTGCCGCGATGCGTACGCCTTCATTGATGGCCTGTCGGGAGGATCCACCCTTCTGACGGTTGATCTCGATGATCCCAACCGTGCGCATGGCTTGAGCAACCAGCGGGATCTTGAAGACCTCTTTCTTCGCGAGGTAGCGACCCTGGATCGGCAGCTCGTGCATGAGAAGTGGGACATCGAACATCGAGAGATGATTCGATGCAACGACATACCTCTGGTTTGGATCGACCTTCTCGACACCGGAAACTTCGATTCGCACCGGTGGAATCTTCAGGAACAACCCCGACCAGACATCAAGAATCTTGTCGTGGATCGAAGCACCGGGGCGGAAGATTCCGAAGATGATGATGACAGTCGCAAACACCAGCGTGAGGAGGAAGAACAGAGGGACGAGAACGAGGGTTCTGATCCCGGCGAGCAGAGTGCGGAGCATGGCCGGTAGCGTAGACGCAAAAGTGAAGGTGAACCGATGAGAACGATTCCGATCGATGCAGCGCGTCGAATAGCGCTTGGAGCGCAGGGATTCAATGGCGGTCGACCAACCGGGCGTCTGGACGTGCGGCACTTCAGGCGGGTGATGGACACTGTCGGGGTTGTGCAACTCGACTCGGTGAACGTCTGTGTGAGAGCGCACTACATGCCGTTCTATTCGCGCCTCGGACCGTATGACCGCTCCGCACTCGACAGTTGGCTCAACGAGAGTGGCGAGAACTTCGAGTACTGGGCGCACGCTGCAGCAGTTCTACCTGTGGACAGGTATCCGCTGTGGCGGTGGAAGATGGGCGAGATGACTGTGTGGCGCAGGGCGGAGGCACTCCTCGATGTGCATCCGGAGTTGTTGGGTGACGTACGCAGACAGGTTCACGAACACGGGCCTCTCACCGTGAGAGAACTCGATGCTCCGAACCACAAGAACGACCCGTGGTGGGGGTACGGGCCTGGCAAGATCGCGTTGGAGGTGCTGTTCGCCAATGGTCACATCGCTGCGCTGCGCACGGGGAACTTCACGCGGCTCTACGACGCACCACACCGCATGATCCAGGCGGTTCACCTGGAAGCCGCTGCGTTGTCAAAGGAGGAGGCCTACCGCGTGCTTCTTCGTGATGCCGTGCGGCATCACGGCATTGGCACGGCTCAAGACATCGCAGACTATTTCAGGCTCAATGTTTCGCGTTCGGTGCCCCTTCTTGGCGCGATGGCAGCTGCAGGGGAGATCGACGAGGTCGAGGTTCGTGGGTGGAAGGGGCCCGTGTACCTCGACCCCGAGGCTGTCAGACCCCGGAAAATCGAAGGCGCAGTATTGCTCAGCCCATTCGATCCGATCACGTGGTACCGCGAAAGAGCGGAGCGTCTCTTCGACTTCGAGTACCGAATCGAGATCTACGTGCCGGAGCCACAGCGCGTATTCGGCTATTACGTTCTGCCATTCATGCTCGATGGCGAGCTCGTCGGTCGAGTTGACGTAAAGGCAGACCGTAAGGCAGAGACACTGCTCGTCCGTTCGGCATGGCGCGAAGAGGGCACAGATCCGTCTCGCATCGCCGATGCGATGTTGGGGGAGCTCGAAACCTTTGCATCGTGGCTCGAACTAGGTGATATCCAGATAGGGGAGAAGGGGAATCTCGCAGCCGATATGCGTCAGAGCACTAGTCGAGATTGAGCGCCAACACTTCATGATCGTCAGGTACGTCGAAGCGATGCACCGGGCCGATCAGCATCACAACCGCAGCACCAGAAGCAGCCAGCGGAAGCCAGGGGCGAAGGCAGTGGCGGGCACACGTTGGGGAGGGGTGCACCCCCGGTCGACTGGTGCACACCGTCGCCCTTGATCGAAATCGGGCGAACCAGCGGTTCGTCCTCCCATGCCTCCATGGGGAGGACAGGAGACAGTTCGCGGTCGTGTCGCTTCCTGACCGAAGATTCTGGCATCTGGCATCTGAGAGCGCAGCGTTCTGACATCTGACTTCTGACTACCTTCTAGCTTGTGAGCCAGGTGAAATCGAAGAACGAGATGCGCGTGTGGGCAAAGACGGTTGAGCGAGCTGGTCTGTCCGAACACGTCAATGGTGCATTGGCCAACTGGGCACCGCTGCACGGGACGGTTCTCTCGTATCTCGCGATGTTTGACGAGGTCGATCTCAGCATTGTTCATGCGCTCGATCGGTGTCGTATGGCACTCACTCGCACTCCAGACACAGGGGCGCTCTCGATTCACGAACATGACGCTGATCGCCTTGAGCGGCATCCTCTCGGATTCGACCAGCCAGACGCAGCTGCGGCGCTGATCGTCTCCGATGAGATCGACGTCGTACTCGTACCGGGGCTTGCCTTCGATCGGCGTGGGTATCGCCTTGGCAGGGGGAAGGGGTACTACGACGAGTTGCTCGGGACGCTCCCAGCGGGGGTCATACGTGTCGGCGTGACGGTCGACGAGCTCCTCGTGGACCAGGTGCCAACGGAGTCCCACGACCAGCGAGTCGCTTGGGTGGCCACCGAGTCAGGTGTGCACCGGGTTGGTGAACAGCTGCCCGAAGCCACGACTCGGTTCATCGAATCTGCCATTCCTCTCGGAGTTGCGCCGGATATCCATCGATTCCCGACGGGAACGAAGACCTCAGCGGATGCAGCGACCGCGGTGGGTGCCAAACTCGGCGAGATAGCCAAAAGCATCCTTTTCGAGGTCGATGGCGAACCTGTCCTCGTCATCTGCTCAGGTGACCAGCGAGTCGACGAGCGGAGGCTCGCGCGTTTCTGTGACGGGGAGCATGCGAGAATCGCAAGTCTCGATGTTGTCAAGCAAGTTACCGGGTTTGCAGCCGGAGGCACACCGAGCGTTGGCCTGTCTGAAAAGATAGTGGTTGTCGCAGACGCTGCCATGGCCCGCTACCGTTGGGTCTGGTCGGCAGGTGGAACACCTGACACCGTGTATCCCGTTGCGTTGGATCGCCTGGTCGTGGCGAGTCGGGCAAGTTGGGCAGAAGTGACAGATCGGGGGAAGATGTGACAGATTGGAACGGCAGCACTGCACTCATCGTCATTGATGTGCAGAAGGGCTTCGAGGATGCCTCGCATTGGGGTCCGCGCAACAACCCGGATTGCGAATCGAACGTTGAGCAGTTGATCGAAGGATGGCGCGCCCAGAACTGGCCGATCGTGTACGTGCGCCACGACTCCACCACGCCTTCATCGCCGCTTGCGCCGAAGACCAAGGGAAACAAATTCAAAGAGGTTCTGACGGGAGATCCCGACCTTCTCATCGTCAAGGACGTGCACTCCGCGTTCTACGGAAGTCCCGACCTCGACGAGTGGCTCAAGCGGAACGGGATTTCTGGCGTTGCGATCTGCGGCATCCAAACGAACATGTGCTGTGAGACGACCGCACGGATGGCCTCAGATCTCGGCTACGAGGTCCTTTTCGTGGGGGACGCCACTCACACGTTCGACATCGTCACCGAGACCAAGAAGGTCTACAGGGCACGAGAGATCGCTCTGTACGCCATGCTGACGATCGAGGCCGACTTCGGCAAGGTAGTCAGGACTTCAGACCTCGTCGGCTGACACCACGATCACAGCTTCAGGATCGATATCGAAACGTAGTTCGGAATCGGCTGGCACGCTCGTATGTGTTCGAACTTCCATTGCGAAACCCTCGGACCCCATCCTCACCCGAACAACGTGTGTGCCGTCCTCGAATCGACTCGTCGTCGTGATGCCGACATGCCGTCCGTCGGGATGGACCTTGACCGCGTCCGCTGGGACGAATGCGAGTCCGGCCCGCGCATCGCTGATCTCTCTGAGTGGGATCAGATTCGTCTGGCCGATGGAACGGGCGACGAACTCGGACTGAGGGTCGTGCCATATCTCATCAGGCGTCCCGAGGCGTACGAGCCTGCCCCGGTACAGTATTGCCATCCGGTCACAGAACGCGAAGGCTTCACTCCTGTCGTGAGTGACGTACACGCTTGTGGTGTTGAGTGCATCAAGGATCGCCCTCGTCTCTGCCAGGAGGGATTCTCTCAGAGAGATGTCGAGTGAACCGAGTGGCTCGTCCAGCAGCACGACGGAGGGTGCTGGGGCAAGCGTTCGAGCCAGAGCGACACGCTGCTGTTCGCCTCCGCTGAGGCTCGTTGGCTTTCGTTGTGCGAAGCCATCGAGTCCGACAAGATCGAGAAGTTCGTTGCTTCGACCTCCTCTCTCTTCAGCGCCGACGCCGGACATACGAAGTCCGTAACCGATGTTCTCGAGAACTGTCATATGTGGGAACAGCGCATAGTCCTGGAACATCAACCCCACGGGTCGTTTATGGGCTGGCGTGCTGACCATGTCTGCGCCGTCGATCGTGATCCTGCCAGAGTCGATCGGCATGAGCCCGGCGATCGCCCTCAGGAGGGTGCTTTTGCCCGAACCGGAAGGACCCATGACCGCGAAACGTTCACCGGTGGCAACCGAGAGTCCGATGCCTTCGAGAATGCGCGCTATGCCATAGCTCACAGTGAGGTCGTGCACTGCGAGGCTCATAGTTCACCTGCACTTGGTGTGCGAAAGGAGTCGATGGCGAAAACGGCGATACCGGTGATGAACATCAGGATGACACTGAGAGCCAGAGCCGCGCCGAATGGTGTTGATCCCGGGCGGCCGAGAAGGCGAAAGATCGCGATGGGGATGGTCGGCGAGTCTGGGCGACTGATGAACGACGTAGCACCGAACTCACCCATGGAGATGGCGAATGCGAACGCCGCGCCGACTGCGATCGAGCGCGACACAAGCCTCAAGTCGATCGTCCACCACGCCTGTGCGGGTTTTGCGCCGAGGGTTGCTGCAGCCTCGCGGAGGCGGTGTTGAACCGCGCCCATGGAGGGGCTGGTTGTACGCACAACGAACGGTATCGCGACGAGGGCGTGGGCAATCGGGATGAGTATGGCCGAAGTTCGGATATCTACGGGCCAGTCGAGGGCGACCAGGAATCCGAACCCGATGGTCACGGCCGATGTACCGAGCGGAAGCATCACGAACATGTCGAACGTCCTGGCGGAACGCCTTCGCGAGTAGGAGACCGCTGCACTCGCCAAGACGGCGATGAAGAGCGCGATCACCGAGGCAGCCAGAGCAAAACCGAGCGAGTTCACGATCGCTTCGGAAGGTTCCACGAAGGCTGCGCTCTGGTTGGGCAGGTTGAACAGATTGGTGTAGTTCGAGATCCCGACCCCGCCGTCGGGGTTGAGGAACGATCGTCCGATGAGGATCCCGAGGGGCAAGCCAAGGAGAATTCCAGTTGCGGTCAGGGCGGTACCGACAGCCAGGCGTTCGGATGTCGAGTGTGGTCGCGGCGGTCGAGTTGCCCCGTGGGTGAATTGGATTGCGGTGCGCTGCTGGTAGCGACCGTACATCGTCAGGATCACACCAACCCCGATCAGTTGCAGCACGGCGAGCGTCGATGCAACGTCCAGACGCAGGTATGCGGTGGTCTGTCTCCAGATCTCGACCTCTATCGTCGAGTGGTTGATGTCGCCAAGAAGGAGTACCACCCCGAATGACGTGAAGGAGAACAGGAAGACGAGTGCACTTGTGGATGCGATGGCAGGCCGCAGGAGGGGGAGCGTCACGGTTCGGAAGACCTGTAGTTTCGAGGCTCCGAGAGTTCTGGCAGCGTCCTCGATGGAGGGATCTATTCGTTCCCAGTATGTCCCAACACCGCGGACAATGATCGCGTAGTTGTAGAAGACATGGGCGATGAGGATGATCCACAACGTACCCGTGAGGTCGACACCGATTGCGCCCTTTGGCCCCATGAGCGCAAGGAACGCCGTGCCGACAACGAGAGTGGGGAGCACGAAGGGAACGAGCGTTGCTGCGCGCAGCAGTGATTTTCCAGGGAAGTCGAACCGTGCGAAGACCCATGCTGCGGGTAGGCCTGCGATCACGGTCAGAAACGTGGAGAGCACGGCCTGGTACAGCGTGAAAGCGGCGACGCCCTGGAGCGTCGGGTCAGAGAGGACGTCCAGGATCACCCCGGCATTGAACACACCTCCGGGTGTGAGGCCTCGGACCGTGATGGCGATGACGGGGTAGAGAAAGAAGTACCCGAGGAAGAGCGTCGGGACGATGAAGAGCGCCGCCGTCCCTGAACGCCCGAAAGGGCTGCGCGCTATGAGCGAGCTATCGCTGTCCATTCCCTGATCCATCGCTCGCGGTTCTGTTCGATCAATTCGGGATCCACGACCAAGGGTTCGTCCGGGAACGTCGTGTACTCGGCGAATACCTGGGGGAGAACAGCATCCTGGTTGGCTGGGTACACGAACATGTTGAGAGGAATGTCTTCCTGTACGGTTCTTGAGAGCAGGAAGTCGATGAGCAACCCGGCAGCAGCCTCGTGTTCTGTCCCAGCCAGAATGCCTGCGTACTCGATTTGGCGGAAGCAGCCCTCGATCATGACTCCCGTAGGTGCTTCGTTCAGCTCGCCGAAGAACACCTCAGCCGGGGGAGAAGACGCGTATGACACCACAAGCGGCTGACCGCCTCCCGCACGGGTGAATCGTGTGTAGTAGGCCTCGGACCAATCCGTGGCGACGACCGTCCCGTTGTCGAACAGGTCCGCCCAGTACTGCTTCCAGTCGTATGAGGACCCTTCGGGGTAGGTGGCGATCGTCGCCATGAGGAACGAAAGCCCCGGGGAGGACGTGGCCGGATCCTCGACGACGAGGAGTCCGGCGTATCGTGGATCGATGAGATCCTCGAGGACTGTGGGAGGGGGTGTCCCGAGCGCAGCGAGACCTTCGATGTCGTAGTTGACGCACACATCTCCGAAGTCGATCGGTGTTGCCACATCGCCTGCCACCCGCAAGATGGTGTTGACGTTGTCGATTCCGTTGGCCGTGTACGGGATGAATAGGCCGAAGTCGATCGCCCTGGAAAGGAACGTGTTGTCGATGCCGTACATAACATCGGCTATCGGGTTGTCCATCGTCAGGATCGCCTGGTTGAGCATCGTGCCTGCGTCTCCGGCCGTCTGCACCTTGACGGTGATGCCAGTCTGATCGGTGAATGAATCGAGGATGCCGTCGCTCAACGCGAACGACTCGTGCGTGAGCAGCACGATCTCATCCGGAGTCGATTCAGACGAGCAACCAGTAGCGATGAGAAGCGTCGCGAGCATCGTGATCGCGACCCGGATGGCGTCTCGGTTCATGTGGACTCTGCTCTTTCCTGGACAACGAGAACGGACCCGCCCCCCACCTTGACCGTGACACGATCCGAGACGGATTCGTTGCTTACTCCTCTTGATGTGCCGCGCCCGAGCGTCGCATTGTCGAGCGGCCACCTCAATCCAGTCGTTGTGACTCCGTAGGCATCCCCAACGGGGAGCAGCGAGATGAGTTGTCCCATGGTCATATCGAAGGCAACGCTGTGATTCGGGCTGGCAGCGTGAACGATTCCCGTGTCGGTGTGCCATGCGATATCCACAGGCGCCCAACTGGGATGGGTCGTTGACAGTGCGACACCGAGGAGATGTGCCATGCGACCACCTTCGCCACCGTAGATGTCGATCGTGGCGGATTTCCGATCAATTGCCGTCCTGATCGCAATCTCGAGGTCGGTTTCGTCTTTGTCCTGTGGGTGCTCCTCGATCGTCACGCCGCTGTCACGGGCATGTTGTAGACCGGTCGGGGAGATCGAATCGAGATCTCCGACAAGAACATCGACCCGGATCGAGCGCTCTACAGCGTGGTCGTAGCCAGAGTCGGCAGCGACCACGAAATCGGCATCAGACACACTCGGTGTCGTGTGCATCTCTCCGCCAGCGAGAATGACGGTCCTTGTGGCTGATGTGGCCATGCCACCCCTCCCTCCGCTGGCATTATCCAGCTCAGGTTCAGCGGGTCGATGGCAGTGCGGTGCAAGGCCACCCTCTCAGCCCGGTCGTGCCGAGCTCCCCGGTGTGGTTGTCTGCCCCATGATACGCAATCACCGGCAGAAAATGAAGGGTTGACAAAGTCATGTCTGTATGACATCATGACGACATCATTACGCCAGCAAAAGAACGGAGGATGTCGATGTTGTGGTACAACACCCCACAGATGGAGAGAGTGATCATGAATGGCCGAGGCTCTTCAACGATCGACGAGGGCAATCGGTTGATGCGATTGGTTCGGTCAAACAAGATCAATTGACCGACAGGACCGATCAGACCAACGGAGACGGACATGGATATTGACAGTGTTGTTCAGCAGGTTCGACGTATTTCCGAAGCGCAACTTCGGATCGCCGGTGACGATCCTGCCGTCGCCGCAGCGGGAGAGGCTGTGTTCACGGCGCTTGAACCTGCGCTTCGCCAGGCTGCATCCACTCTTGCGGAGCAGGCTGCGGCAGAGGTTTCGGCTCAGCTTTCGGATCACACGGTTGACGTCGTGTTGTCAGACGGACAACCGACCCTCGTCGTGCGGCGAACCGAAGGATCGATGACGGTCAATACCGAGGATCTCGGTGCCAGGATGACGGTTCGGCTTCCCGAGGATCTCAAGGATGACCTTGAAGTTGCGGCATCTGAGCTGGGCGACTCAGTCAACACGTTCGTCGTGAAGGCGCTCGCCGGCTCCGCCAAAGACATGAAGCGTTCGTCTCGGTCGACATTCGAGGGAACCATCGAGACATGAGTGACCGCATGCACACATTCGAAGTTTCCGATGCTCCGCGTATCGATGTCCGGATCCGTTCAGGTGACGTGACCATTCAACCCTCAGATGGGAAGACTGTCACGGTGACACTCACAGGGAACGCTGAGACTGTTGAGCTGACATCGGTCGACGCGACGAACGACTCGGTCTCGGTGCGTTCGGGTTCTCAACGCCAGAGATGGTTCTCCAGGAGTATGGACGTGCTGATAACAGCTCCGCCAGGGGGTTCGGTCCGTATCAATCTCGGGACCGGTGATGTGGTCCTGCGAATTCCGCTTGTGTCGCTCGATGTGAGTGCTGGAGCGGGGGACGTGCGAGTCGACGAAGAAGTCGGCGAGATCAGGGTGAAGGTGGCTTCGGGTGACATAACGATTCACGAGAAGGTGAGGGATGCGAGCTTCGTATCTGCCAGTGGCGACATTCGTGTTCAGGAGGTGGGCGACATTGTCGTCAACACGGCATCGGGTTCGATCGACCTCGGAGCTGTCACCAGTACCGCACGAATCAAGTCGGCCTCAGGCGATCTGAAGCTTCACGAGTTCAGCGGATCGGATCTCAATGTCACGACGATGAGTGGAGACTCGACGATCGGAATCGTTCCCGGCATGACAATCGATGCGAAGATCACGGCGATGTCGGGCGAGTTCCGCAATCGAATCAAGCCATCGAACATCGACAAGACCCATCGGATGTCGTTGACGGTGAAATCGTTCAGTGGAGATGTGACGCTCAGGAAACCCTGGTAGGAGTGGGTGAGAGATCTGCTCGGATCAGCAGATCTACGGGCTACAACAAGGAGCGTGTTTTGACTAGCGTTCTCTGCAATGACACTCGATATCGCGGAGATCATCGCAAACCACCAATTCGGACCCGCTGAGGGCGAATGGCGACCGCTGTTCATCGCGATCGCCGGAGGTTCCGGATCGGGGAAGACCACGATCGCTCGATCGGTTGTCGACCTCGTCGGCAGAGACAAGGTCGTATATCTCCAGCAGGATGCCTATTACAGGGATCAGTCGCATCTCGACCTCGAGGAGCGAGCCAAGATCAACTACGACCATCCGGACTCCCTTGAGCTCGAGCTTCTCGTCGAGCACCTCGACGCCCTCAGGAGGGGTGAATCGATCGAGCGTCCGGTGTACGACTTCGAGACACACACGCGTACCAGAGAAACCTACACGTTGACACCAGAACCCGCTGTGATCGTCGAGGGTATCCTCCTGTTTGCCGATGCTGAGCTGCGGCAACGTTTTGACGTCCGTGTGTTCATCGACACAGAAGCCGACCTCCGGTTGATGCGGAGAATCCAGCGCGACATCCTAGAGCGGGGCCGCTCCATCGAGTCCGTGCTCCATCAGTACGAGAGAACCGTTCGCCCCATGCATTACCAGTTCGTCGAACCATCGAAGCGCTACGCAGACCTCATCATCCCGGAGGGCGCCAACACGGGAGCCATAGGCACAGTGTCCTCGATGATCCGCCACTTCCTCGCTCAGGAGCGATAGAGGGGTACGGTTTCCGGTCTACGGTTTACGGTTGAAGAAGTTCGCAGGTGTCAGTTGTCAGTTTCGGAAGGGTGCTGACCGTAGACGGTAGACCGTGAACCGTAAACTTCTTCCCTTCCAGGATCTTTGCCAAGCGATCCACCATTGGTACTCCGACCCGTGCGAATGCAAGGTGTCCCAGTGCCGACGCGTGAAAGAGATCGCCAGCGAAGAGTTCTGGCTGTTGTGCAAATGTCGCCATCACGTCCCACGCGTTCGACTTGACCGTGCGGGGGTATCTCGCAGCGACGCGTGCGATGGCGTGGTCGATCGCACGAGCCCTCACGCGTGCCACGCCTTGGGCAACCTCTGGCAGTCGCGGGATCGTTCCGAGATCTCCTATCCCCGAGACGCCGACCGCTGGAACCGAATCGTGAAGGAGTGCAACGACACGGTTGAAGTCCGACTCGAACCTGGCAACAGGTGTACCGCGCAGCGCGTCATTGGATCCGACCGCGACATATGCGATGTCGGGCCTGGCTCCAAGGGCAGCGTCGACCTGTTCGGCGAGTACATCGCGGACCTTGGATCCGCCAACGGCGACGCTGATAGCTTCGACCCGATACTGCTTTGCCAGATGCATCGCCATCTGGCGAGGCCACGAGTGGTCGAGGGGTTCAACTCCGGGAGAGGTCACTGAGCTGTCTCCCAGGAACACGATGCGCATTGAGGGCGAGTCGGGGTCACCAAACAGCCCCGATGGGTCCTGGTTGGTGAGGGAGGGAAGATCCTCGCGAAAGATGGCTCGCGCCATCTGGCCCGCGAGCAGAGTCCCGGCCATCAGAGGTGGACGCAGGATCTTCCAGGCATTCATGACCCCATTCTGCCGTACCGAATGGGACAGTTCGACGAGACTTCCGTATGGGGTCAGGTGGCTTCGAGAGTGAGGCTCTGCGAGTGGAGGTTGTGGTCGTCCTCGGCGATATCCAAGGCGTGGAAGCTTACGTGTCTGAAGCCAGGGGTTTCGAGAGCGACAAGATCGTCGTCCGTGTAGGTGCTGAAGTATCGGGGTGGATCGAGCCATTCATCGTCAATGAAACCCTGACGAGTGCTTCCGCCCCACACAACGATCAACAGTGTGGCGCCCCGCACGAGCACTCGGGAGATCTCGACGAGTACGCCGGATAACTCCTCGGGTGGAACGTGAAGCAGCGAGTTCATCGCAAACGCCGCGTCAAACGAGTTGCCAGGGAAGGGGAGTGAAATGAAATCCGCAACTTCGGCACTCACTCCGCGTGATCGTGTTGCGTGGACGTTCCGTGGCGACAGGTCGATCGCGGTGACGTCGAAGTCCTGATCGGCGAGATGCTTGGCAAGCTGGCCCGTACCGCAGCCAAGATCGAGAACCGAGCGTGCTTCCTTGGAGCGGATGTCCGTTGCGAATTGATCAAGGATGTCTGTTCGCCACTTGGCAGGCGCCATGGCACCTCGACGCACGACGTCGGCGTCGTAGGCCAGCTTCAGTTCCTCTTTGTAGGAAGGTCCGTGAGCCATTGTGCCATCGGTTATAGGTTGAAGCGGAAACGTATCACGTCACCCTCTGTGGTGATGTAGTCCTTGCCCTCGATGTGCCACTTTCCGACATCCTTTGCGCCGGCCTCTCCTCCGAACTCGATGTAATCCTCATAGGCTACGACTTCGGCTTTGATGAAACCTCTCTCGAAGTCTGTGTGGATGACGCCGGCTGCCTGTGGAGCGGTTGATCCCTGCTTGACTGTCCAGGCTCGGACTTCCTTCTCGCTTGCCGTGAAGAACGTGAGGAGGCCGAGCATGTCGTACGTCGCGAGCACGACCTTGTCCAGGCCGGGCTCGTCGAGTCCGTACTCGGTGAGCATCTCGTCTCGATCCCTGCTGTCAAGGCTTGAGAGTTCGGCCTCTAGGGCACCCGATATCACGACGACCTCTGCGTGCTCTTCGACTGCAAGATCGCGTATCGCATCGACCATCGGGTTGTCACCAAGACCATCCTCGGACACGTTTGCGATGTACATCATGGGCTTTGACGTCAACAGGAACAATTCGCGAACGACCTTGCGCTCGGGCTCGACGAAACTGAGCACTCGGACGGGAAGCCCTTTGGAGAGCTGTTCGTCCAGGCGCTTGAGCACTTCAACAGCTGTCTCGGCATCCTTGTCTCCCGAACGTGCCTTACGGGTCTGCTTGTTGAGTGAACGCGCCACCGTGGCAAGGTCTGCGAGTGCAAGCTCGGTATTGATCGTGGCGATGTCTTCGATCGGATCGACCTTGCCATCGACGTGAACGACGTTCTCGTCCTCAAAGCAACGGACGACGTGCGCTATCGCGTCGGTTTCACGGATATGACTGAGAAACTGGTTTCCAAGCCCTTCACCTTCCGATGCGCCTGCGACCAGACCAGCGATATCGACGAACTCGACGACGGTGGGTATCACTTGTTTCGGCTTCACGATCGAGGCGAGCGCATCGAGGCGAGGGTCGGTGATCGTTGCCATCCCGCCGTTCGGGTCGATAGTCGTGAACGGATAGTTCTCTGCTGCGATCTCGCCACCGGTAAGCGCGTTGAACAGCGTGGATTTTCCGACGTTGGGCAGGCCAACGATCCCACACTTGATTCCCATGGTTCTCTCTCCGGTGAAGTGAGCGCGCCCGACGTGGATGTGCGCTCCGAGCGCTGCGGTCGCTGAGGTCTGAATACATGATGATACGGCCATGGGTATGCAAGCAGCTGTGAAGTTCGCCGTGGTTGACGGGACGCCAAGCCGATTCCGGGACGGTGATGGAAGATGCGGACGCTTCTGGCCTCGCGAAATCTTGTCACTAACACGCGATTCGAATCGGTGAGGCGCGATTGTCCGTGGTGTGTCGCGAATCGTGCCGGTGTGTCGCGAAACTTTGGGTCAGAGCCCCCTTGCATCGTTGCTCTCGGTCGAGTTCGCTCTGAATAGGGGAAGGGTACGGCGAAGACCACGGGAGTGAGATGGATCCGTTTAGCCACCCCGACCTCGAGCGTCTCGGGCGCGCGTTGCGTGTCAGGCTCGATGAAACCCTCGACGCCGAGCAATCTGCTGCTCGATCCGCTGCTCTTCGGAGACGTACTCTCCGTGATCGTCTCATCGAGTCTGAGGATCGGGGTGAAGATGTCGTGCTCGGCGGTACGGACGGGCACGTGTATCGGGGATGTGTCCTGGCTGTTGGGATCGACCATGTTGTGCTCAGAGAGTCCGGCCGAGACTGCTTCGTCGCACTGGCCCACGTCGTGTCGATGGAGCCTCTCTGATGGCGATTGGCATCGGCGTGAGGGATTTCGCCCTTCCGACTATCGACAGACGCATGATCATCGGCGGCATTCTCGCTGCAGTCACCGTCCTCGGTGTGCTTCAGCTGACCAAGCCGCCGGAGCGCATAGCGGTACTCGTAGCGGGATCAGACCTTGTCGCTGGTCGCCCTCTGAGCGAGATGAACATCGACGTTCGCTATGTCGATTCCGCCACGGGCCTTGTCGCTGGGGATTCCGTAGGCGAACTTGGGGAATGGTCATTGCGGGTCCCTCTGGTCGCGGGTGAACCTCTCGTCACGTCGCTCATGCAACCGCCCGAACTTCTCGCATCGCCGAACGTCATCGCATTGTCGCTTCCGGCCGAGAACGCTGTTCTTGGGAGACTTGTCGCTGGGGATCATGTCGACATATACGTGACCCGCACTGGTGGCTTCGATGTCGAGTCCTCCACTGGGTTGTTGGCATCGAGTGTCTACGTGGTTGAGGTGGTCACATCCGAGTCCTCGATCGACAGAGGCAGGGTCAACATTCTCCTGGCGGTGGACGACCGTCTTGCGAGCGACCTTGCAGCTGCATCACACTCGGGAGACATCGACCTCATACGGGTCGCGCCGTGACGATCCGCGTGGCAACGGTGCTTTCTGCTCGGGATTGGGAGCCCGGATTGGTACAGCACGCCAGAGATACAGCTGCGTTGCGCGTAGTGCTGAGGGCATATCAACCATCCGACATCGAGAGTCGGGCTTCCGAGATCGACGTGGTCGTCGCTGGAGGTGAGGTCTCGTGGGTGACTCCGCGCCAGATCGCGACGTGGCGGCGCCTCGGATTCGGGGTGGTGGGAGTCCATCCCAAAGGTGACGAACCAGCCGCTCAGCTGCTCGAACGCGGAGGAGCGAATGAGGTCGTTCCAGACACCATCGATGTGGCCGCGCTGGTTCAGGCGGTTCGTTTCGTGGCTCCACGATTCGAGAATCCGACTCTCGAAACAAAGGGTCTTGTCACTGCGGTGGTTGGACCGAGAGGTGCTCCCGGTTGTACCGAGGTCGCGCTCGCGTACGCCTGGTTCCTCTCGAGGGAGGGATCCGTTGTGCTCATCGATGCCGACCTCGAGGCTCCAGCGATCGCCGTGAGATTGGGTCTGACCCCGAGACCGGACATCACCGATGTTGCCGACGCCGTGCGAGCTGACGGCTCGATCGATGAGAGATGCCTCCATGAGGTTGGATCCTTGTTCGTCATCACGGGTTCGCACCGTCCGGGTGAGGCGCCGCTTCGCGACACGATGATCGCAGGCGTGATCGACGCAGCTGCTGCTCGCTTCGACGAAGTCGTTCTCGACGTCGGAACGATCGGAGCTGACTCGACCCGAGTCGAGGCGGCTGACGCGGTGTTCCTCGTCGTTGACTCCTCAGCCGTTGGAGTGGTCAGGGCAGCCCAACTCACCTCACAGTGGATGGGCCCTCAGCCGAGCCTCATCATCAATCGTGTCTCGATGCGAGATCGCTCCCAGGTCATCGAGGCCGCCAGGCGATGGACCGGTCTTGAACCTGCAGCGGTTGTGCCCGAGCTGAAGCAAGTTCGGCGGGCAACCGCAGGGGCGAAGATGCCGGATCGGCGTTTCGCGCGTGCGATCGCCGCGGTGGGTGAATCTCGATGACCGTGACAACGAATCAATCCCGTTACGGGTACCTCGCCGAGTTGCTTGACGATCCACTGATCGAGGAGATCATCGTGATCGGTGGTGAGCGGACATTCATCGTTCGAAATGGAGTCAAGGAGCTGATCAGTGTCGTGGTCGAGCCGTCGTCCGTGCGTCGGATCGCAGATCAGCTCCTTGCAGGTACGGGGCGCAGGGTTGATCAGGCGAATCCGATCGTTTCAGCGCAGCTCCCCAACGGCAGTCGGGTTCACATCACTGGACCGCCGGTGACGCATCCGAACCGCATGAATATCCAGATTCGGAAGTTCGTGGTGACCGCCTCGGACCTTGATGACATGGTCGAACGAGGTGCAATGAGCAAGGAAGCAGCTGCGTTCCTACGTTTGGGAGTGGAGCGAGATGCAACGATTCTTGTAGCCGGAGCACCCGGGGCGGGAAAGACAACGCTGGTCAACTGCCTGCTGAGAGGGGTTCCACCGGACCGCAGAGTCGTCACATGCGAAGAAGTGTTCGAGATCGACGTCGATCTCCCAGACATGACGCAAATGCAGACGAGGGATGCAGGCCTCGATGGTGGAGCTGCCATCACCCTGCGAGACCTGGTGCGAGAAGCCTTGAGACAGAGGCCGGACCGCATCGTTGTCGGCGAAGTGCGCGGGGCGGAGGCACTGGACATGCTCATGGCGCTCAACGCAGGGTGCTCTGGCATCGCGACCATTCATGCGAACTCGGGGCGCGATGCGCTCGAGAAACTCGTCTCGTATGGTGTGCTCGCGGGCGCCAACATATCGATCCCGTTCTTGAGGCGCACGGTTGCGTCCGTCATCGATCTTGTCGTGTTTCTGAAGCGAGATGTGAACGGCAGACACGTGCAAGAGATCCTGAGGGTCCCCGAACAGCTTGATCCGAGCGTGTTCACGGTCGAGCCGCTCTTCGAGTGGTCCCGTTCATCATTGGTCGCGGTTGGTGGAGGTACTCGATGAGGGGGATAACCGTACTCGCCGCAGCAGGAGCCGTTTGGGTCCTGGTCGTTGGTGACATGGGGATCGGGAGACTCCGTGTGCCGATCGTTCGAATCCGCGTCATCGTCTTTGCCGTCGGAGCCTGGCTTGGGGGTGCGATCGTCGCCTTCGGCTTGTTGGGGACTGTGATGCCCGCGGTCGCGATCGGCATCCTGTGCAGCGCGATTCCGGCGCGGTTGGAACAGTCGAGAATCGAACGACGGGTTCATGAGCGAACGGATCGCTGGCCAGACCTCGTTGCCCACATGCGGTCTTCCGTTGGAGCGGGTGCAACTCTTCCCGATGCATTCATCGACGCAGCGGAACGCATCGGGGGCGACTATGCCCGGTACAGAGATGTTGTTCGGCACGAGATAACGTACGGCCGCGGATTCGAAGTTGCTCTCGCACACATCCGGTCGGATCTTGAGGATCCGATCGCTGACCGCGTTTTGGCCACACTTGCGATCGCGCAGCGTACAGGCGGTCATCGGGTGGGTGACGTGCTCGAGGCCATTGGAGGATCGGTTGCGGACGAGATCAGACTCAGAAAGGCGCATGAAGCAGCGCTGACCGAGCAGCGCTGGACGGCAACGGTTGCTCTTGTCGCTCCATGGGCTCTGCTCTCATTGTCGATCGCGACGAATCCACAGGCAGCGGGTGCTTTCGACACAGCCGAAGGAATGGTCGTCGTCGTTGTGGGGCTTGTTGCGACGGGACTTGGATGGATCCTTGCAGGACGAGCAAGCAGATTGAACGCAGCTCCGAGGCTCTTCACATGAACTGGATTCTCGCGTCCATTGCTGGGGCCGCTGCGTATCTGCTGGTCACCCCATCCAAGCGAGAGACGTTGGCTGCATTCCTGGAGACATATCTTGGCGAGGTCCGATCTGGCCAGGAAGCTCACGGGCGCTCGTTATCGATCCCCGCTGGCGGATTGATGGCAGCCGTCGGTGGCGCCTTCATCGGACTGCTCGCTGCCCAGGGGGATCTCTTTCTCGCAGGGAGATCCCGGTCGTCGTTCGCTCTCGCCGGCCTTGGCTCAGCGGCCGGATGGGTACTGTGGTCGATGCGCCAGACAAATCTCAGAGAACGCCGCGCCCGACGTTTGCGGTTCGAGCTTCCCGTCATTGCTGATGCGATGTCTCTGCACATTGTTGCAGGTGAATCCGTCTCGACATCGATTCACGCCGTGGCAACCGAGACGACGGGTGTTGCAGCCGACGAATTGGCGATGGTCATCGCTTCATTGGAATCAGGGGAAGGATTGCCAGACGCGCTCGCCGAGGCAGCAAGACTCACCGCACATGACGACGCGACCCGCCTCTATGAGACACTGAGCCACGGCCACGCGACCGGAGGCCGACTGGCCTCATCTCTCGGCGACCTCGCAGTGGATTACCGGTCCGCATTGGAGCGCGACCTGATCTCCGAGAGCGGTAAACGTGCGATCGCCACGTACGGGCCCATCCTTGCCCTCATGGTGCCGACCGCGCTGATATTCCTCATCTATCCAACACTCTTGGGCCTCCGGTCTCTTGCCGGTGCGCCATGAACCATCGATCCCAAGGAGGGATGAACAATGTTCAAGAACGAAAGAGGAGCAGCCACAGTCGAGTGGCTTGGCCTCGCGACGATCGCGATCCTCGTGATCGCTCTCCTGCTGCCCCAGGTTCGGGGCACCGCCGGAGACATATGGCAGAACGTGGCACTCCAGTTCAGCGGCTTCTTTGGCTAGCAGAACGTCGAGTGACGTAGTTGGGCCTCGGGACGACCGGCATCTCGTATGGGGCGAACTCGGGGACCAAGGTTCGTACACGATCGAGGGGATCGTCGCGATCGGTGTCTTCTTCGTCCTCCTGGCGCTGATAGTCCAGATCGGATTTCTCGTGCTTGCACGGAGCGCGGCCGCCACGTCCGTCGAGGCGTCGTTGCGTAGAGCGGTCACAGCGGATCTCGACATTGGAACTGTGGCATCCAGAATCGAACGGGATGTGACCTCGGTCGTTCCCGGCGCTCAGGAGATCGAGGTGCGCGTCACCAAAGACTCGCAGGTCGTGCGAGCACTCGTGAGTTTCCGGTGGGTGCCGCCGGGACCTGACCTCGTACCCGTCACCGTTTCGATCGAGCGGTCTGTGGCGAGGGTTGTTCCACCGTGAATCGGCAGAGAGGAACTGCGCTACTTGAGATCATCGTCGTCGGTTTCGCGGTCGTGCTGATGGTGTTGCCTGTCGTATCTACTGTCGCGAGATTGACTGATGCCAATGCGACCGTGCACGCCACAGCGCGCGACGCTGCCGTCTGGGTCGCTCGACACGGCGCAGATCCTCCCGCCGTTGAGGGTGTCGAGATCTCAGTATTCACAAGCGAAGGCTCTGTTGAAGTCGTGGCGATACAAGAGGTCGTTCTCGTCGGGCTTGGAGGGTCGACCATTTCTCGAGCCGTTCAGTCGAGAGTCACGGTGGCTGTGAGCCAGTACCGGAGCAGCCGGTGATCGTGGAACGGTCGCTGCTCGAGGATGGATCCATGCTGCCGATGACAGGTGGCCTGATCTTTGCAGCCTTCGCGATCACGGCACTTGTCGTTGAGATCGCGTTGCTGGGAGCTGCGTATCGCGACATCGCCACCGTGGCAGACCTCGCTGCCGAAACCGGTGCAGCAGCCGTCGTGGCTCCGGGGGTGTACGGTGACGAGGTCTTGCTCGATCTCGCCGCTGCCTCGAGCGAGGCAGTTCGCGTCGGTCACATGTGGGGGAGTGGCGATGAAGTGATTACGGTCGATGTGAACACGGCGAGGATCTGTGTGACGGTCACCGACGCCTATCGCCCCCGAACGCTTGTGTTCATCGGTGTGCGCGAGCTGTCGATTCGGGTAACTGGCTGTGCCGCTCCGAGAGCAGGATAGGAATCGAATCGCTTCGCGAAATCAGAACGCTCGGCTCCGCCTCGCTTCCAGATACCAGAACGTTCGCGGGAGCTCACTGTCAGAACGCTCGCTCTGCTCGCTTCCAGATACCAGAACGTTCGCGGGAGCTCACTGTCAGAACGCTCGCTCTGCTCGCTTCCAGACCGAACGCTCTGGCATCTGGCATCTGACTTCTGAGAGCGCAGCGTTCTGACTTCTGACATATGGCATCTGACTTCTGACTTCTGAGAGCGAAGCGTTCTGACTTCTGACATCTGGATTAACCTCTCCTTGTGGCAGAAGACCCCCTCACCTCTCTCATCGAAGGAAGCGATCTTGCGGGCCTGATTCGGGCCGTCGATGGCATCTGCTCACGTAAGGAGTGGGATGGGCTGATCGATCTGCGGGACCGCTGCAACGAAGCGGTGACCCGTGGCAAGCAACTGTGGGCCGTCGCGCAGTTCGCCGAGTATCGGCTCGCGTTGGAGGCGCCGGCGGAACTTGCTGCGACCGTGATGACGGATGGTCGGGGACGATTCTCCCTCGGCCCCCTTTGGGAAGTCGCTGCGTCCACCCACTCATGGAGAGACCTTGATCCGTATATCGAGACACCGACGATTCGTGCGCTGACTGCACATGAGCGGTCCATACAGGGAGATGCCGTGCCTGAGGATGCTGTCGACCGAACGATTCTCGAAATCCCGGTTGCACAGCAGGCCTGGGAGCCGACGTATCCGATCGCTGATTATGCGTCTGACAGGGCAACGTTCCCTGATGACATCTTCGACATCGAGATGACCTGGACGGATCTTCCGGATCCGGTTGGGTCCGACGCAGAAGATGAAGTGACGGACGCCCTCCTGGATCTCGTGAAGCCGTGGTGGGACGACTCCCTCGGCAAGGCCGAGGTCGCCACGGTGGGCGGCCGAATCGAGGACGCTATTCGAAGCCTCGGACCTCACAGAGTTCGGATGACAGACGTGAGCCTCGGCACGGCAATGGAGGCAATGACATGGGCCGGAGCAAGTGGTGGCGGGCATGGGAGACGCCGCGGTACCCCCGCCGGTCGCGTCGGCGCGTGGTGGGTGCTGCTCGAACTCCTCGGATACGACGAAGTACCCCAGGACGCTTCAATCCTCGGTAACGAAGGCTCGGAACTGCGGTGGGTCCTGTGGGATCCCGGGGATCGTATCGGTGGATGGAATCTTCACATCGGAGTTGAGGATCCGGCCGACGGTATCGCGTGGGTGCTGAGCGCGGTGGACTCTGTGTAGACGTCATCTGGGAACCGATGCTGCACCGTTGGAGGATGGCGCGGACATTTCAAGTCACCTTCGACGCACGCGATCCGAGAGCACTTGCAGAATTGTGGAGTGGGGCACCCGGGTACGTGCGCCAGTCACCCCCGGCCGGCTATGACACCTGGGACGCGTTTGTGCTGGAGAAGAGCATTTCAGCCGATGAGTGCGAAGAAGCACGATTCCGTCTTTGATCCGGATGGGAAGGGACCGAGATTGTTCTTCCCGAGGGTCCCGGAGGGAGGGACTGCGAAGAACCGCATGCACCTTGACCTCAACGTTGCCGGGCACGAGAGGCCCGACGTTGATCGCCGTGCAGCAGTCAACGCAGAGATGGACAGGCTCGCGGATCTGGGAGCGACGAGACTTGAAGATTGTGACCTCGTGGACTCGTTGGGTGTCTGGACCTTCATGCAAGATCCCGAGGGCAACGAGTTCTGCGTTCAGTAGCCTGTTGGCACGAGCGGCAACACCTCGGTGGCGAGCTGTTGAGCGATCTCCAATTGCCGCGCGTGCGTGAGGTCACAGAAGAAGCTTCGGGCCACCCATTCGATCGGAACGCCTACTCTCTCGTGAATCGAACCAAGCGTGTCGAGGATCTCACCTGAGGATCCGCCGAGAATCCGTTCCGTGACGATGCCTTGAGACGCTTGGTCGAGCAACGGCGGCTCAGCGATGCCTGAACGTGAAGCTGATGCTTCCATGTCCGAGTACTTCCACATCTGGCTCCAGACGCTCTGAGCGATTTCATCCTTCGGCCCGGGGTACATGACGCCGTAGTAGATCCACCGAAACTTCGTTGGGTCTCTGCCCACCCTCTCCATCTCGTCGGTTCCGACCCTCACCTGATGGACGAATTCGTCCGGTGGCGCGTTCGAGAAGAACCCGTCTGCATATCTTGCTGCCCTTCGGACCGCCGCATCGACCCCACCTCCGACGATGACGGGGATGGGCTTGCTTGGTGCAGGTCTGACGGCAAGTTCAGGAAATGAGTAGATGTCACCACTCCAGGTGAATGGTTCACCTGTCCATGCTCTCGGCAGGAATTGGAGGATCTCAGACATCGCCTTGCCGCGTGTTGAGATATCCGCGCCGAGTACGTCGTACTCGATCTGGGACCATCCGAGGCCCAACCCGAGAAGGAGCCGGCCATTGGAGATGACCTGCACGGTTGCGGCGTCCTCTGCGAGTCGGACGGGGTGGTGCAGCGGGGCAAGGACCACTCCTGTTCCGATTGTGATGCTCTCGGTTGCCGCTGCAATAGCGGCGGAGGTCACAAGGAGTGACGGCATGTACCCGTCGTCGACGAAGTGGTGCTCCGTCGTCCACACTGTCTCGTACCCCATGTCCTCGAGGGCGACCGAGAGGTGGATCGTCTCGGCGTAGACGTCTTCCCAGCTGCGGGAATCACCTGGAACTCGCTGGGCGGAGAGAAGACCAAATCCGAGAGCCATGCTCACCCTTCCATGTGTTGGATGTGTCCGAATGAGGCTACCTTCATGCCAGCTTCTGAGAAAATGAGAAGACCATCGGTCGAGGGCAGACCGCGTCGCGTTCGGGTACCGTTCACCATCGCCCTTCCGGGAGACCCACCAGCAATGTATCTGGAACACATCGACAGCCCAGCGGACATCCGTGACCTCGACTATGCCGAGCTCGATGTGCTCGCGGGCGAAATCCGCCGTTTTATGGTCGATGCGGTGGAGCGGCACGGCGGACACCTCGGATCGAACCTTGGAGTTGTCGAACTCACTCTGGCGCTTCACCGCGTCTTCGAGTCGCCCCGCGATCTCATTCTGTGGGATACCGGACACCAGGCGTACGTACACAAGATCATCACGGGACGCAGAGAGGGATTTGCACAGCTCCGCAGGGAGGGCGGTCTGAGCGGCTATCCAAGCCGAGCGGAATCTGAACACGACGTCATCGAGAACAGTCACGCAAGCACCGTGCTGAGTCATGCCTACGGCATTGCAACAGCGAGAGAGCTTCTCGACGGTGGGGAAGGTCATGGTCATGTCGTCGCTGTGATCGGGGACGGTGCGATGACCGGTGGGATGGCCTTCGAAGGTCTGAACAACCTGGGACATAGCGGCAGAAATGTCACGATCATCCTCAACGACAACGGCCGCAGTTACGCACCCACCGTCTCGAAACTCTCTGAGAGCCTCATGAGTATCCGAGCGAACCCGATCTACATGAAACGACAACGCAAGCTCGAGCAGATGGCAGAGAGCGCGCCTCTTGTTGGGGACGTGCTCGGTCGAGGCATCAGCGCAACGAAGGCCGCGATCCGCGACATGTGGGAGCCGCCTGCATTCTTTGAGGACTTGGGTCTTCGGTACCTCGGCCCGTATGACGGGCATGATGTCGAGACCATCGAACGTGCTCTTGCAAGCGCGAAGGAATTCGATGCACCGGTCGTTGTCCATGTCGTGACACAGAAGGGACGAGGCCACGCGCCTGCCGAGAACGATTCGATAAAGCTCATGCACGACACCGGATCGATCAAGCCCGGAAGTTACACCGAAGCCTTCGCAGAGACGCTCGTCAAACTCGGTGAGCTTCACCCGAAACTCGTCGCGATCACCGCAGCGATGCCAGACTCCACGGGCGTGCTCGCGTTCTCGGAACGTTTCCCTGATCGCTGTTTTGACGTCGGCATTGCGGAGCAACACGCCGTTGCTGCCGCTGCAGGTATGGCGATGGAGGGCCTCACGCCGGTCGTCGCCGTGTACTCGACCTTCCTGACACGGGCGATCGATCAGGTCAATCTCGACGTCGGCCTCCACGGCGAGCATGTGATCTTCTGTCTTGACAGGGCTGGAATCACCGGGGACGACGGACCGTCACATCACGGCGTCCTCGACATGGTTCTATGCATGAAAGTGCCCGGCATGACCGTCATGGCGCCGTCGTCCTATCAGGAACTCGAGATCATGCTTGGTGATGCCATCGAGTTGTGTGATGGTCCGGTTTCGATTCGGTGGCCGAAAACTCAAGCTGTCATCGTGCAGGAGGAAATGGTCGGTTCCGGTCTGAGGGGAAGAAAGGTTCGAACGGGGGATGGGCGCATCTGTCTCATCGGTGCTGGGAAGATGCTCCAGGCTTGCATCGATGCCGCTGAGATCTTGGCGGGAGAGGGCATCGATGTGACAGTGTGGGATCCGCGCATCGTGAAGCCTTTGGATGACGAGATGCTCAGAGACGCTGCATCCTGCGGCGCCGTTGTCAGCGTCGAAGATGGATTCAGAGAAGGCGGTGTCGGGACGGCGATACAGTTCGCGCTGGACGACATGGACTCAGGCGCTCACGTGGAGGTGCTCGGGGTGCCGATTGAGTACTTCACGCATGCCAAGCCCGATGTGATCCTCGAACGCCTCGGTTTGGACGCGATCGGTGTCGCATCTGCAGCGAGGAGAGGCCTCACCAAGATCTAGTGGTGGGTCGGAGATCAACCGGCGAGAGCCTGGCTCGCGAGGTCGGTGTCAGAAACCGTGACTGCGAGGTGGAATCCTTCGGCGTTGGTGTGGAGCAGATACATCGAATCGATGTTGACACCTGCACGTGCGAGGCTCTCGGCGATGGTTGCAAGACCGCCGCTGCCTCTGGCGACGAACGTGTCGAGAACCGCTTGCTCATCGAAATCGATGTCTGCGCTCATGAGAAGACGGCGGACCCGCGCTGCCTGCTCAACAACGATTCGGATGTGGAATAGACCGTTGTCTGCAACTGCGGCGAACGCCTCAATGCCGACCCCCGCATCGGCAAACAGCCGGGCCAGCGCTGCGAGCTGACCGGGCCTGTTGGCAAGCCTCACGGAGAACTCGGTCATGTCCCCACTCTACGCCATTCCTCGAACTCGTGTGGCGGAGTTGCCGATCAGCGCGGCGGTTCGACGCCGCGGTCTGAGAGGATCGCCCTCAGGCGCGCAATTCGTGCCTTGATTCCGGTTGGATCATCTTCAGCGAGTGTTGGGACAGGCTCAGGATCGTGGCTGTCATCAACCCTTTCTGCAGCGACAGCCTCGAGATCGCGCAACTCGATGTAGATCTCCTCCGTTGGAGGCCCATCATCAGAAGGGGAGTCGTTCGATGTCATTGGCGTGTCCATTGCTTCCGAGAACACTAGCAAGAGCATTGGTATCAGAACGCTTCGCTTTCAGAACGCTGCGCTTTCAGAAGTCAGAAGTCAGAAGTCGGGAACCTTGCTGACCGTGAACCGTAGACCGTGAACCGTGAACCGTGAACCGTAGACCGTGAACCGTGATAGTCGAACATATGTTCGACTACTATGTCGTCATGCCTCGATACGCTGAGCTCCATTGTCACACCAATTACTCGTTTCTCGACGGTGCGTCGTGGGCAGGCGACCTTGTGCATCGAGCGGTAGAACTCGGATACGAGGCCCTTGGTGTTACAGACCATGACGGATTCCGTGGGGCTGTTCAGGTTCATGCCCACGCGATCGAGGTCGGGTTGCCGATCGTCTATGGCACTGAGATCGGGATGCCTCGTGAAGTCTCCGTCCAAACAGAACGATCTGTTGCAGACGTGATGGCCCCTGACGATATGGAGATCCCCGAGACAGGAGAGAGCGATCTCACCCGGCGTGGCCGGATCAAGCGGATGCACGGGTCCAAGCCAACCGATCGCGAACCGACCGACCATCTCGTGCTGCTTGCACCCGACCCCGCTGGGTATGCAGCGATCGGGAGATTCGTTACCCGTGGACAGTATCGAGGGAGGAAGGACGCGCCCAGATATTCGTACAGTGATCTGTCTGAAGCAGTTCGAGACGGAAATCTGGTGGCACTCTCCGGTTGTTGGCAGGGAGCTGTGCCCCGCGCCGCCCAAGATGGGGATCTGTTGGGAGCCCTGGGTGAGGCAGCAAGGCTCAAGGGCATCTTCGATGGCAGCTTCTTTCTCGAGTTGACCCACCATGGGATGCCAGGTGACGACAAACGCAACGACATGCTCGCTGAGATCGGGATGCGCCTGGGCATAGAGACCGTTGCAACCAACAACGTTCACTACGCCCATCGCCATGATGCTGATCTCTCTGAAGTACTCGCAGCGATCGGAGGTCGCAGGAGTCTCGATGAGGCGGACGGGTTCCGCCCGGCCACAGACCTGAGGCATCTGCGCACATCTGAGGAGATGGGAGAGCGATTCAGCAGATATCCGGGTGCTGTCGAGCGAGCAGCCGATATTGGGCGAATGCTTGCATTTGATCTTGACCTGCTTACTCCTGAGCTCCCCGACTTTCCAACGCCAGGCGCATTCACTACCGAGGACGAATACCTGTCCGATCTCGTATACGAGGGGGCAGCGGGTGTGTATCCGGGAAGTGAGGACGGTATCAATCCAAATGCTCGTAGGCGCCTTGAACACGAGCTCGGCGTGATCAGAGATCTCGGGTTCGCAGGATTCTTCCTCGTGGCATGGGACATCGTTCAGTTCGCCAGGTCGCGAGGTATCTACTGCCAGATCAGGGGTTCAGGCGCTGATTCTGCCGTGTGTCGATGTATCAACCTCACGCGTGTGGACCCGATCCGTCTTGGGCTCCCATTCGAGCGGTTTCTCTCCCATGAGCGAGGAAGGCCTCCTGATATCGACATCGATTTCGAGGCAGAGCGGCGCGAGGAGGTCATTCAGTACTGCTATCGGAGGTATGGTCGAGAGCGCGCGGCGATGGTTGCGAATGTCATCACATACCGCGCTCGTTCAGTGCTCCAGGATGTGGGAAAGGCATTCGGGCTGACCCAGGCCCAGGTGAACGGTCTCACCAAGTACGTCGATACGCGTGATCCCAAGGCACTCAGGGACGTGGTTGAACTGCCGAGCGGTCTTACCGCAGAACACATATACGACGTGTGCCACAGGCTCGATGGTTTCCCCCGACACCTGGGTATTCACTCAGGTGGCATGGTCGTTGCTCGTCGCCCATTGTGGGAGACGGTACCGATGGAGTGGGGGAGGATGCAGGACCGCTCCGTCATCCAGTGGGACAAGACAGATGCAGCCGCCATGGGAATCGTCAAGTTCGACCTTCTCGCCCTGGGGGCCCTCAACGCATTGCATCTGTCTGTCGACACGATCGCAGATGTTCATGGGATCGACATCGATCTCGCGACCATTCCTCAGGAGCCGATGGTGTACGAGATGCTCACCCGCGCGGACACGGTTGGGGTGTTCCAGGTGGAGTCGAGAGCCCAGATGGCGACTCTGCCAAGGATGAAGCCCAGAACCTTCTACGACCTCGCGGTCGAAGTTGCGCTCATTCGCCCTGGTCCGATCCAGGGTCAGTCCGTACATCCCTATCTCAGGAGGCGGAACGGGGAGGAGCCTGTGCGGTACATCCATCCCGCTGCTGAGCAGATCCTGGCAAAGACACTCGGCGTTCCCATCTTCCAGGAACAACTCATGGAGATAGCACGCGTATGTGCGGGTTTTTCACCGGGGCAGTCAGACAGGCTTCGTCAGGCCATGACCCATAAGCGTTCCGCACAGGAGATGGCGAAGCTCGAAGAAGAGGTGTTCGATGGCATGAAGACGAAGGGCATCACTGGTCGCCCAGCTGAGGAGTTGTGGGAGAAGCTGCAAGGCTTCGCCTCGTTCGGGTTCCCTGAGTCCCACTCTGTCTCGTTCGCATACATCGTGTACGCGGCCTCATGGCTCAAGTATCACTGGCCCGCCGAGTTCTTTGTAGGGCTGCTCAACGCTCAGCCTATGGGGTTCTACTCGCCGAATTCACTGGTAGCTGATGCTCTTCATCATGGCGTCGTAGTGCTGCCACCGGACGTGAACCGTTCTGTCCACGACTGCACGATCGAACCCTACGAATCGGATCCGAACGATCTTGCTGAGTATCTCGGTACGGCTTGGAGACGTGGCATGGGTGCAGCAGATGACCCTGTGCGACAGCCAGTCGCTCTCAGGCTCGGGCTGGCCTATGTGCGCAACCTGGGTGATACCGATATCACTCGCATCGAAGCTGCGCGCATCACCGCAGGTCCCTTCGCAACCCCGGAGGACTTCGCCCAGCGGACCGGGCTATCAGTGGACGCTCATGAGGGACTCGCTGCTGCAGGTGCGCTCGAGCCCCTTGGACTTGGAAAGCGGGACGGCATGTGGGCATCGGGGGCACTGAAGGATCTCGGTCCTGGTCGTCTTGTGCTGGAAGAACGAGCAATCCCTCCGCAGCTTCCCATCATGGATGGACCCGAACACATGCAGGCAGATCTGTGGTCAACAGGGATCTCTGTACTGCACCCCGTTTCGTTCATCAGGGACCGTCTCACGAGACAGGACGTCGTCGCAATCGCCGATGCTCTTGCAAGTCACGATCACAATTCCCGGATCAAGGTTGCGGGAATCGTCACCCACAGACAGCGACCTGAAACTGCGAACGGCGTGCGGTTCATCAACCTGGAGGACGAAACAGGGATCATGAACGTTGTGATGATGCCAGCCGTGTGGGACGCAAATTACGAGATTGCTCGCAAAGCAGTGGGGGTCATTGTCGAAGGGGTACTCGAGTACCGCGATGGCGTCACGAATCTGGTGGCGCGTCGTCTCCATGAGTGGCCCGCACCAGAGATCCAGTCGAGGGACTTTCGATGAGCTCCGACAATCCGCGCCTTCGATCCGTTCCAGGCCCAACGAGCAACCAGGACACGCCGGGATTGCTGGAATGTGCTGCGACAGCGCGTACACGGTGCACCCCCGGCCCCAAGAAACCAGTGGCTAGTGACACTGCACCAGCTACGGCCCGAATGACCAATTTTCGCTAATCACTTGATTTTCATTCGTCGATGGCCGATAGGTATGGGTATGTCGAGCGGAGGCGGGATGAGCCGGGTCTTCAGAGGGACAGTGAACTTGCCGGGCGAAACGGCTGATGGATTGAATGCATCACTCGAGATGGATGACGAGATCATCCGTCTGATCGCAGGCGGGGACGAGCTCGGATCGTGGGAACGTGCGAGGTGCAATGTCGTGCCCTCAGGCAAAGGGTCGTTCCAGATGGACCTTGCGGGCGAATTGGTTTCATTCGTGCCCGAATCGCCCTCAGCCTTCGCCGAGGCCATGACGATTCCACTCTCACCCGAACCACGGGCCGGGGCCGAGGACCAGAGACCGAAGTACGACTATGACGCAGCCATCGACGAAGTCATAGCGAGGGTCACGCCGCTCACCGAAGCGGGCCACGACGACCTCCTCACAAAGCCGATCCTTGTTGGCATCGTTGGACTATCCACGATGGTGATAGCTGGCGTGGCGACCGTCTCGGTGATGTTGTAGCAGAGAAGTTCGCGGTTTACGGTTCACGGTCTTCATCGTCAGCCGTTTCTGACGGTCGACAGCTGCTTCACCAACTCGGCTGCAATGGTGGCGTCTCTGGCTGAGACATCCAGGTGGAAGACCGCCCTGATGGCGGTCGGGGCGACGGCAAGCATCGACACCCCTTCAGCCAGGCAAGTGCTTGCGAGGACTTCGGCTTCCGGTGTCTCGAAATAGACGAGATTCGTCTGGACCGACTCGAGGTCAACCTGGATCGAATCCGCCGAGTTGATCACCTCTGCGAAGGCTCGAGCGTTGGTGTGGTCATCGACAAGTCGCTCACGGTTGTGCTCGAGAGCGTGGAGAGCTCCTGCTGCGAGCATGCCGGCTTGCCGGAAACCACCGCCGAAGATCTGTTTGAATCGACGTGCCCGTGCGATCGTATCGAATGACCCGACAAGCGCGGAACCAACGGGGGCGCCGAGACCCTTTGAGAAACACACGTTGACCGTGTCGAATCCAGAAGCTAGGCCGCCGGGGTCCACGCCACTGGCGGCAGAGGCATTCCACAGCCGTGCGCCATCGAGATGCGTCCTGAGACCGAGCGATCTTGCGGCGTCGAGCACATCTTGGGTCTGCGCGGTGTCCCACACCGTGCCCCCGGAATCGTTGTGGGTGTTCTCGAGGCAGACAAGGGTCACGGGCGCGAAGAGATGACCGGGAAGAGCAGCGTGCGGTGTGGGTACTGCACCGGCCACCTGTTCGGCCGTGAATGTTCCGTATGGTCCGACAAGGCGACCCAACGTGACACCGGAGTTGTGGGCAGCCCCACCGAGCTCGTGCTGGCCTATGTGTGCTTCGGAATGGATGAGCACTGTGTCACCAGGGGTGGTTTGGACGCGGAGCGCGATCTGGTTCGACATCGTGCCCGTTGGGACGAACACGGCATCCTCTTTGCCGAGCAGGTCGGCCACGGTGCTCTCGAGTTGATTGACCGTGGGGTCGTCGTGGTACACATCGTCGCCCACGACTGCGTTCGCGATGACTTGTCGCATCTGTTGCGACGGTTTCGTGACGGTGTCGCTCCTGAGGTCGATCATGGATGCCTTTCGTTTCTATGGTGTCGATTCCAGCAGATGTGTGAACGTTCCGATACGTTCAAGAAACGAACTGACGTGCCTGGAGGACGGACACGATCGAACCTGAGGCAGTCAGAAGTTGGGACCAGTCCGTGATCGACAGCTCGATGTCGACAACGGTCGCGGTCCGCATCGAGACTCTCGCCCCTGTGAGATGCCCAACGGTCATCGACCATGTCGGTTGATGACCGACCAGCATGATCCGATCGAGGTCCTTCCCATGTTCAGCCGCCACGGCGAGCGTCTCACCAACCGATGCTCCGTACAAGGCGTCATCAAGGACGAGGCGAGAACGCCATCCACCTGTGATACGTGCCAACTCCGCGGTTGAACGCGCACGGGTCGCTGTTGACGAAATGACGAGATCAGGCACCAATCGGAGTTCTCGGATGACCTCCCCCATACGCTCGGCTGCCACGACGCCACGTGAAGCGAGCGGCCTGGAGTGATCATCTGGCGCATCGCTATCCCAGTCGGACTTCCCGTGGCGCATGAACATGAGATTCGGCATGTTCCAATCGTAGCTCCCAGCAATTGCGACAGGTTCAGACCGTTGTCCCCCTTCGTGCCGTGCTTTGGTGGGGAAGTCAGGTCCAGGGGCTCACAACAGTGAGGGCAAACAGCACTTGGGCTGTGTAGTAGATCGGCATCCCGAATACGCGGTTCGCGAGCGCGGGGACCACGAACCGATTTCTGGCAACGAGCACACCAGATATCGCAAAAAGAACCGCTGCCGTCGGGATGCGGAGATCCGCGAGAACTCCGTGAGTGCCGAACGATGCCACCACCATCACAGAGATTATCGCGATGTATGCCCCGACCAGACCGCGCATCGCCGGGGGCGTATGTGGAGCGAGCCATCTGAGGATGGCCACCGCGGTCAGAGCCATGGCGGCACCCGAGAGCGCGACAGCCGCAAGATCCATCGGGGAGCGGGCGAAGAACCCCGCCGTGTACAACACATGCGCAACGCCGAACGAGATCAGTCCCGCCAGAAAGGGTCTCTTCCCTGTGAACGAAAGGGCAAAGTCACCGAACCACGATGCAACAAGGCCAGCCGTGATGAGCACTGTGTAGCCTTCAATGACGGGATCACCTGTGAACGCGATGGCTACCATCGCCGTTGATGCTCCGATCTTGCAGATACGGCTCCAGAATGCTGATCGGCTGGTGAGCACCCCGGAAGCGAGACCCGCGCTGATGGTCACGATGACAAGGGCAGCCGTCAAAGGTGCCCAACCACAAAGTCGATGCACCCGGTGAGCGCTAGCACATCGTCGATCGAGGTGTTCGGGAACGTGGCGATGCGCAGCTGGTTCCTACCGAGCTTTCGGTAGGACTCCGTATCGACGATGCCGTTGGCTCTCAGTACTGATGACACGGTGTTGGCAGAGACGGAACCAATCAGATCGATGGTGACCACCGTCGGGGATCGCAGATCAGCGTTCCGAACGAAGGGGTCCGCATACTGACTCAACTCGGCCCAGCCGTACACGTGGTTCGACGTCGCCTTCACTGTTGCGTCTGCCCACTGGATACCACCCCATTGGTTGACGTACTCGATCTGTCTCGCAAGCAGGTAGAGCGTTGCGAGGGCGGGTGTGTTGTACGTCTGAGCCTTACGGCTGTTGTCTGTTGCGGCCTTGAGTGACAGGAATGGGGGGATCCATCGACCGGAACGAGCAATGTCCTCGATGCGGTCCAGCGCGAGTGGGGACACGATGGCGATCCACAGCCCGCCTTCGGATCCAAGCGCCTTCTGTGGGGAGAAGTAGTACGCGTCGACGGAGTCGATATCGAACGAGATCGCTCCCGCGGCCGAGGTACCATCGACGACCACGAGGGCGTCGCTGAGCCTTGCGAATGGGGCGAGGACCCCTGTCGATGTCTCGTTATGGATGAAGGCGACTGTATCGACGCCAGCGACTTCCTCGGGCTGCGGGGCGTCTCCACTGTCTGTAGCGATGATCACGGGATCATCGAGATGGGGGGCTTGTGAGACCGACGAAACAAACTTCTCCGAGAACTCACCGCAGACGAAGTGTGCGGACCGATTCTCGATCAGACCGAACACTGCGGCATCCCAGAACGCCGTGGCGCCTCCGAGTCCGAGAATGATCTCGTGACCGTTCGGCAGGCTGTACATGTCGACGAGGCCACTCTGGATGTCAGTGACGATATTCCTGACCGTGGGTCTGCGGTGGCTAGTTCCCATGAACGATGCGCCCGTGAGAGCGAGATCATCGACGAAGATGCTCTGTACTCGAGCAGGTCCCGAACCGAATCTGCCGTCCAGTGGAAGAAGATTGCTCGGAATGGTGATCTCGGGAATCCCTGTCATGTCTATCGTGAACCTATCCATTCGACAGCCGGAGAGTAGACCTGATGAAGCACGGCGATTCCATATCGAGACGAGCCCAAGCGGTGAGCCCGTCGGCCACCCTCGCGATAACCGCCAAGGCGAGGGAGCTGCGTGCCGAGGGTAAACCTGTAATCGGATACGGTGCAGGAGAGCCGGACTTCCCCACCCCCGCACCGATCGTTGAGGCCGCTCTGCGGGCAGCCAGGGATCCGAAGTCGCATCGCTACTCACCTGCTGCGGGGCAGCCGGACCTTCGCGACGCGATTGTGAACAAGACGCAACGGGACTCGGGATTTGTTGTGGATCCATCCCAGGTCGTTGTAACGAACGGCGGAAAGCACGCTGTGTATCAGACATGCCAGGTGTTGGTCGATCCGGGTGACGAGGTTCTGCTCCCATCGCCGTACTGGGTGACCTATCCAGAGGCAATCGCCCTCGCCGGCGGTGTGCCAGTGATCGTGGAGACACACGAGTCATCGAACTTCACGGTGTCGGTTGACCAACTCGACGCTGCTGTAACGGATCGGACGAAGATGCTGATCTTCGTGAGTCCATCGAATCCAACGGGAGCGGTGTACACCGAAGAACAGATCAGGGCTGTTGGTGAATGGGCTGCCGCTCGCGGTATCTGGGTCATGACCGACGAGATCTACGAGCATCTTGTGTACGGTGACGCGGTATTCCACTCGATGCCCGTCGTTGTTCCCGAGATGGCTGACCGGTGTGTGGTGGTGAACGGCGTTGCGAAGACCTATGCGATGACCGGATGGAGAGTCGGTTGGATGATCGGGCCGCCGGAGGTCGCGGCCGCAGCCACCCGTATTCAGTCACATCTCACGTCGAATGTGAACAACGTCGCCCAGGCGGCTGCGCTCGAAGCCGTCTCAGGTTCCCTGGTCACCGTCGAGCTGATGCGCAAGGCCTTCGACAAGCGAAGGCACTCGATGATCGAGATGCTGGAATCGATCGACGGCATTACGTGCGCGAAACCCCAGGGTGCCTTCTACGCGTTTCCGAACATGACTGGACTACTGAACCGGCCCCTCGGCGGACGGACACCAACGTCGACCTTGGAGCTTGCGGAGCTTCTCCTCGACGAGGTGAACGTGGCGATCGTGCCGGGAGAGGCCTTTGGTGCAGCGGGCTACGCCAGATTGTCCTTCGCCCTCTCAGATGCCGATCTTGTCGAAGGTCTCGAGCGAATCGCAGACCTTGTGGCGAGCGGCGAGTAACACTGCACGAGTGCTCTGGACAGAGCACTAGACGCCGACCGCATCGAGCGCAGTGATCACTTCTGACCATGCGGCAGTCGAAGGGTCGATGAGTTCCATGTGTCCACAGCCGTCGACCAAAGTGACCTGTGATATCTCTCCTCCAAGTGCTGCGTAAGCCTCTGACTGAGCCGGGTCGACCACGTCATCGTCGATACCGTGAACCAGGTGCACCGGTACTGCGGAGCGTCCCTTGAGTTCTGCCTGGTCCCAGAGTCGAGGGGCATCGTCGCGAGAACTCCCAAGGAACCGAGCCACAGGGTCACCGTCAGCATGCGAATTGTGGGTCGCGGAGAGATCTGACACCCCGGCGAGAACCACCGCGCCGGAGATGCCGACATCCTTGTGCGCAAGTGACAGAGCGAGGTATCCACCGGCCGAGTGACCCAGCGCGACGATTCGGTCGGGGTCAAGACCGTGTTCGACAGCGTTGTGCCTGATCCACTGAATGGCGTTTTGGAGATCGCTGGCTGCCGTCGCATATGACCCGTGGCCCCGGTGGTACTCCACGTTCACCGTCGCCCAACCGAGGTTGGTGAGTGCGACCGCGATGGGGTCCATCAGGTCACGCTTCCAGATCTCTCTCCAGAAACCACCGTGGATCAGCAATGCAACGCGGTGAGGGCCGTCGCCAGAGGGCGTTCTCACATCGAGCACCATCTCGCGGTCGGGCCCGTACTGAGCCGTGATCGGAGGGTGCGAGGCGCTGGCAACGAGGTGATCGATCGCGTGTAGGTACCCGTCGGTGCCTCGGCCGACGATCGTGAGATCACAGACATCTGTCAGAACCGATCGCTCTCGCCATGCCTCGCGCTCATGGATGTTCGAGATGTGCACCTCGATCGTTGGCAACCCAACAGCGGCAACGGCATCGCCAATTGCGTACGAGTAGTGCGTCAAGGCGCCTGCGTTGATGACAAGACCGTCGTATCTGTCTGTCCCCTCCCCAATTGCGTCCACGATCGCACCCTCGTGGTTCGACTGGATCGCCTCGATGGTCGCTCCGACGCTTCCAGCTTTGTGCTGCCACTGGCTTTCGAGCTCGACCAGAGTGGCTGTTCCGTAGTGGTCAGGATCCCTGGTTCCGAGGAGGTTCAGGTTTGGTCCATTGATGACGAGAATGCGCATGGGTGCGAGTCTTGATGGTTTTGGATGATCACGCAAATACGCGAGGGTCGTGGTCGGCCCTGAATCCGTCCGCTCTTGCCAGTGTCTCGTCGCTGATCCCGGCCTCAATGAGAGATCGGTTGGCCGCAATATGCCACGTGAAACGTTCCACCACCATATTTGTGTCGACGTTCGCTACATCTGAGACGCTCCCCGTCAGCTTCGGGTCCATGTCGAGTCCCAGCGCCTGATAGACCGGTTCGAGCACTGTGTTGACCAGACCCCCATCCCTGACGACGATCATGCCTGCGATCTGGGCTGCCCGCCGCGCCAGACGTTGACCAGATCCCATGACCTTCCCGGCGCCGTGCACTGACACGCTGTACTTGCCCGGGCAGTACTCGCGCGGCAACTCACCGGCAGTCCCCGACACGTCGAAGGATTGAAGCGTGTCTATGACACTGTTCGTGACTGTTGCGAATCGTACGTGCATGTCGCGAACGGGATCCGGAGTCGGTATCGTCCACGCGAATCGAATGACATGTTCATGGAATGCGACAGCCCGCCCGCCGGCCAGGCGGATGGTCGGGTCGAACCCCAAGTCAACTGCAATCCCAACAGCCCTGTCGAATCCGAGCGTGATGGCGTCGTGCCTTCCGAAGGCAACGACTCGGTGGGGGCAGCCGATCTGCAGGGTTTCCGGCAGTTCACCATCTGACACCTGCTGAAGGATCACACGAGAGACCGCCGTATCGAGGGGTGCATCGCCGGTGAGGCTGCCCCTCAGGATATGGACGAATTTGTCTCCCATGACGCCCGAGGCTAGTGCAGAGCACTAGCACAGGGCACCAGGAGGGTGGGCGCTGGCTCTGCTGTCTGTGCCCTCCGTGAACCGTGAATCTCCTCTCTGGCAGACTTCCGACTTCGAAGGAGCGTTCCTCAACTTGCTGCCTGCTAGCTCGTGGCCACCAAGGGTGCTGTCAGTTAATGAGAATCCCTGCCATCCTTCGGCAGATGAAACGGTTGACGATCGGTGTGTTGGTGCTCTCTGCTCTGCTTGGCGGTTGCGGGGACGCTGGTCTTCTCGATGGAGTTGGCGACCGAACGCGCGGCTACGTCCAAGGCGACACAACCACGACGACCGTTGTGGCAGTTGTTGCAGGAACCGGTGATGAAGGACTCATCGGCGCAGGTGCCGTCGCGTGGTTCAACGATGACCTCTCCAGTCAGATGGTCGGAACATCAGAACAGGTGATCCGAGGCGTATGGGAGCGCGAGTTGAACAGCAGGTTCGTGCAGTCATCGAGGTCCGAGATCTCCGCGGCGATGCCAACGATCATGTTCCCCGAGCTCGTGCCCGAGAGTGTTCGGTGGATCACGAGTCAGCTCGTGTACGACGAGACCACGGGTGTGCTCGATCCAGATATCTCCGCCGCATTTGGAATGTGGACATCGGATCCGTATCAATCCGACACGGCGAGACTGGGCGTACTGCGCGTCGGCAAGGCCGCCACAAACCCGCTTTCGACGAGAACTGAGATCGTTCCGATCATCGTCCCTGACGGCATCAGCCTCGGATGGACAGAGGCCGGCCACCGGTACGAGTTGTTCTGCCGGTCCGACATCTCTGAGGAACTCTGCATCGACGTCGCCAACTCAGCTGTCACTCTCTCGGGAATGCTTCGGTAGCCGAGTCGGTCGCTGTACTCACTTCCGAAGTCTGAGTCGCTTGCTGACGGTAGCTGACGACGGATCGGTCGCTTCGCTCGCCGTCCTCGCTTCTGGTGCCTGGAGGATCGGTCTTCGGTCTTCGCACGTCGGTCATCGTTTACTGTTCCCTTGTGCACGGAGGTTCCTGGGGCGCATTCATGCGTCACGACGACAGCAAATCAGCGCCCGAGATCGATCGGGCGCTGATCGGGCGCGTGATCAGATACGCAAGGCCGTACAAGCTCCATGTCGGTGTCGTACTCGTCACGATCGTCGTCATATCGATTCTGTCGTTGGTTCCCCCTTTATTGATGCGTGGCCTCATCGATCAGGCGATCCCGGACAAGAGCTTGCGCCTCGTCACGTTGCTCGGTATCGGCATGGTTGCGGTACCACTCGTCAGCGGTGTCGTGGGAGTCATCCAGCGCCGGGCATCTGCCAAGATGGGCGAGGGGATCATCTATGACCTCCGCCGGGAGCTGTTCGGCCATCTCCAGCAGATGTCGCTCGCGTTCTTCACGAATACCAAGACCGGTGAGCTGATGTCCCGGCTCAACTCTGACGTGATCGGCGCACAACAAGCCGTCACATCGACATTCGTGTCCCTTGTCGCCAACATCTTCACTGTCGTTGCGACGCTCATCATCATGTCGAGGCTTGAGTGGCGTCTGACGCTGTTGGCCGTGTCGATCCTGCCGCTTTTCATCTTCGCGTCTCGCCGTGTCGGTAAGCGACTGCGAGAAATTCGTCGACGGCAGATGGCTGCCAACGCCGAGATGAACTCGGTCATGCAGGAGACGCTCTCGGTTTCTGGCGCGCTTCTCGTCAAGCTGTTCGGACGGTCAGACTTCGAGCATGACCGCTTTGCCGCGCACGCAGCCCAAGTAAGAGATCTCGGAGTGATCCAGGCAACCATAGGTCGTTGGTTCTTCATGGCGCTTGGCCTCGTCGCCGCGCTTGGCACAGCTGCGACGTTCTGGCTTGGTGCCGTCTTCGTGATCAACGGAACATTGACTGTCGGGACGATCGTTGCGCTCAGTGCATATCTCGGATCGTTGTACGGACCGATGTCAGCTCTCGCGAACGCGAAGGTCGAGTTCACGACATCCCTGGTGTCCTTTGAGCGCGTCTTCGAACTGCTCGACATGCCGATCGACTTGAGAGAAGCAGAGAACCCGGTGAACGTGGATCACATTGCGGGTCGGGTCGAGTTCGATGATGTCTGGTTCAGCTATGAAACGGGGACGTCGTCTGGTCTCGAGTCGGTTGCTCGGTTCGGTTGGGGAGAGTCCGGCAGGGCCGATGGCGATGAGCAGCGAAGGTCAGGAGGTTGGGCGCTCAAGGGTGTGACCTTCACCGTCGAGCCGGGAGAAATGGTGGCCCTCGTCGGGCCATCGGGCGCGGGAAAGACGACCTCGACGTATCTCGTGCCAAGGCTCTACGACGCTTCACGAGGCCGAGTCCTTATCGACGGCATTGATGTGCGAGACCTCCCGATGGCTGCGCTTGCCCATGCGGTTGGTGTCGTGACCCAGGAGACCTATCTGTTCCATGACACGATTGAAGCGAACCTCAGATACGCCAAGCCGGATGCGAGCGAGGGTGAACTCAGGGCGGCAGCCGAGGCTGCGAACATTGCCGATTTCATCGATTCGCTGCCAGAGGGCATGAGTGCTCGCGTTGGGGAGCGTGGCTACAGGCTCTCGGGAGGTGAGAAGCAGAGGATGGCGATCGCCAGGGTCATTCTCAAGAATCCTTCGATTCTGATTCTCGACGAAGCGACGTCGCACCTCGATGCACGCTCAGAGGCACTCGTACAGCAGGCCCTCGAGCGCATCATGGAGAACCGTACCTCGCTGGTGATCGCTCATCGGCTTTCGACAGTACTCAATGCGGACAAGATCGTCGTGATAGACGATGGGCAGGTCCAAGATGTGGGAACCCACGCCGAGCTGCTTGAGCGCGCAGGTCTCTATGCGATGCTATTTGAAACGCAGTTTCGGGATGCCCCGGTTGCGCGATGATCCAGCGACTCCTCATCCTCTCCGTATCGCTTGTTGTCGTTCTCAGCGCATGTTCAGAACAGGCAATGACCTTTCCCGAATACGCACCGGCGATTCAAGAGGTGACCGACGCATACATTGCTGAGGCCCAGGCGTTGGCAGTGACGTTCTACAGCACGGTCGAAGCCGAAGTGACGAGGATCGTAGAAGAGGGCTCCGACGATGCTCACAGTGAGGCGACCGACGTTACCAAGCGTGAGATGGTCCTCTATCTGGCGCTGCTTGAAGACACGATGAGCAGGTACATGGAACGACTTGCGGAAATTCGGCCGCCGACCGACGTCTCAGAGCAACACAGCGATTACGTCGATGCCATCGAGTCGGTGCGCGGAGCCATGCCATCCACGCGGTCGTCCGTTGCATCGGCCCTCCACTTGGATGGAATCGAGGCGGCAGTTGCCGGGTCGGGTTTCCAAGATGGTCAATTCAGACTGACAACGACCTGTCAGTCACTCGAAGAGTCGGTCAGGGCCGCAGGGGTGGGGATCGACCTCGGCTGTACGCGGTTGCCGACAGATGACGGGTGAGGGACGAGAGAGGACGGCCCGCGATGTTGTGCTTCAGGCAGGGACGGTTGGTTCGACAGAAGGTTGGTAAGACAAAGGGTCGGTGTCGCCATCTGAGGCCTTGCGCGCCTGGGGGACGACAAGGACCGGCCTGCCAGACTCGATCATCACTCTCGCCGAAACGCTCTCCCAGGCGTCACGATCGAAGATCGGTTTGGTCGCGCCGAGTATGACGACATCGGCGCCGATCTCGTCTGCAGCCTTTGAGATCGCCGCAGCCGGGTCTGCACCCTCGAGCACCCGAACATCGCATGGGATGCGTGCACCCTCGAGCGCTTGGCGAACAGGGTCTGTGATGCGGTTCCCTCGCTCGCTCAGATAGGAGGCAACGACGGATTCCGCTGACTCACGGGGTGTGGAGTCGTGGAGTGGATGCCAGTCGTCTGCTCCGAGATCCTTGAGAAATGATCGCGGCACCTCGACGACCGTCGTGACGGTCACCTTGCCGGTTCCACCGATGAGGTGCCTGGCGAATTCAACGACAGGTTCAGGCGAGAGAGCCCCGGCGGTTGCAACGAGTACGTGCATTCCTGTGAGCTTAGGTCGAATTCGGCGCTCGTGCCCGGTGTGCACAGGTAGTGGGTGCGGGTCAGGAATCCAGCGAGGCAACCGGCGGCGGTTGAAAGTTATGAAAATGCAGGCTCCGCGAAATCCTTGAATCCAGGGAAGCCCACGCTGGACCACGCTGTGAAGGCTTCGGAGTTTGGAACATCCTTGTCGCGCTCCAGCACCAGGCTGAGCCGGAATGAGAGGAAATCGCAGTAGCCCTGACAGGGATCGAGTCCGGGGTGTAGCTCAGAGATCTGGACGATGAGCGGTTCGAACGCCGATGCACGCGATTTCATCGCGGCAACGTTCTTCCCTGTTGCTGAGGAGCCACCAAGCCTGGCTTCGTGATAGGCAAGGTCTGAGAGAATGATCCGGGCCTGGTTCTCTGAGACATCGACACCGATCATCTCGCGCAGCTGCTCCGAGTGGTACTGACGGCCTCTGACCTTTACTCGGATCTTCACGCTTGTTCCGTTGTCGACCGGGATCAGGCCGATCTCCTCAACAGCGACTCCAAGACCATGCAGACGATCGATGCGCTGTCGAATTCGATAATGGTCACCAGCGCTCACGACGAGAGACGTTGTCAACTCCTTCCATAGGCTGTCGTAGCGCGATGCGATCTCGTCTCCAAGGAACATGTCGGCATCGTCGGGGTCAGCCCCATGTTGCGCGGCGATGTCCGCCATCTCGCCTGCAACGCTTATCCTCATGATCTCGATGTCCTCACGTCGTTGTCCACGAGACAGGCTGTCAAAGATTCGCGACGTTTCCGCATCGATCATGATCGCCTCAATCGACGATGCGTCCCACCGGTACAAGATGTTCGACAGCGAGCAGTCTCCCCAGAACATCCCATGAAGGTGTAACTCGACCAACAGGCCGGCGAACGCATCGAGCAGCGCATCTCGTCTCGATCCGAATCCAATCCCGCTGATGAGGGAACGACAAGGGAAAGCGTTGCTCACATACTGTGTGATCACGGCACCGGCCCATTGCGCACGCCGGTCAACCCATGGCGGCTCAACACGTCCGACAGCCATACTGTGTGGCGCGTCCGGCCCTCCATCGAGCGCAGGATTTCGAACTCATGACGCGAAAGCCGGGGCAACATCTCCTTGATGGCGTAGATGCCCTCGGTGCATGCCACGAATACAATTTCGTGACGGTGAATGCCGGTTGGCATCTCGACGAGGCGATCGGGTTTCCATTCGTTGATGGGGTTCGACCATTCCAGATCCACGAAGTCGGGATGTCCCTGGCGTGTGTGGATCCGTTGGGTCCGCTGTATCAGTCCGCATCCTCAGCAGAGGTGGACACCCTGAGTTCGGCGAGCAACGCGTGGATCTCGTCCACCTCGGAGGCGTGTTCCTCCTCGAGCAAGCGGTTGATCGTCGCGCTGTACGCTCCGGGATCAGAGAACCCTTTCGTCAGGTGCTTCTCTGCGTAACCCTTTGTGACGAGCTTGGCCCGGATCTCGTCGAGCCTCCGCTCGAGCATCGATATCTGGGCTTCGACCGATCGCGGATGTCTTGTGGCGGCTCCGAGCCTTCTGGCCTCTACCCTCAATCGTTCACGGCGATCGATCAGGGTTGTCCGAGTCGGATCGTTCTCATCGATGGTGTCGAGGTTCTCCGAGATTGACCGGATCTCGCTGAAGATCTCATCGATATCTGTCGGCACTGCTATCTCCGGGTTGTAGTGAGGATGTCGCGAGGGTATACCCCTTGTACCCGGATCCAAATCCCTTCTCCCGCAAGGCGTGGGCGATCTCATGGTCATGCACCGATTCTCCATCCACGTATTCCACAGATGCCCTGCCGTGTGTTGAAGCGAGGGCCTCGATGCCTTTGGCTGATCGATCAGGATCGGAGGTGAAGACGCACACTCTCCTTCCTGATCGGTCCATCCATGCAACAAGGGCACCATTGTCGATCGCGACCCTTGAACCAGCGGTGCGGGTAGGTCTGCCCCCCGATTCCGGCCACGGCAGCACGCCACCGAACGGGTTGGCTGGGTCGGTGGAGGCGAGCACGACGGTACCGGTGTCTTCGGTGACCCGAAGTCGATCGATGGCGCCACGAAGGCCGAATTGAGCGCCCCCGAGACCCTCGATGAAGTAGCCACGTCGAACTTGGCCCACATCTTCAAGACCGGAGAGAACACGATACAGGCCGGTGAAGCCACCAGGGATCCCTTCGGCGAGCACGACGCTGCGCGTGACGATCCCGTAACGGTCAAGAAGTGTGTTGGCCTGTGCGATCGCACGTTCTTCTGCAGTTGGTTCGGTCGTGCGAAGGCTCTCGGTGAGATACCAACGTCCGGTGGCGTGCGGCGGGTTTGCGCTGGGAAGCTGTCGACGAGGCGTTGGTCGTCGCCGTCTCGATGTGAACGCCCTGAGAGCGCCGATGGAGTCACATGTCACGACACCGCTCCACACGAGATCCCACAGGGCTTCGGCGACCTCATCGGGGTTGCCTCCTCCGGCCGCGTCATACAGGCTCTGGAAGAATGATGCTCCGCGGCTGGCGAGATGCTTGAGAATCGCGACGTGGATAGGTGCATCCGGAATCGAGTCTGATCGTGGCGGCGCGAGGAGTGGATAGCTGTCGCGCAAATACAATGCCACTCGCCCGTCCCGAGCCCCGAGCGGCTCGAGACCGACCCAAACGATGTCGCCGGTTGCGAGGGCAGCGTCGAGGTCGCGTTCCGGGTTGTCCAACCGTGCTTCGAGAACGTCCTTCTCGAGGATGCTCGCAGGGATGACTGCGCCTGAGAGCTGTCGCACGGCATCGATGAGCGAGACTGCTCTCTCCTGGTTGATCCGCTGCCACTCGGGCAAGAATCGCACGTAGGCATCGTGGTCGACGGCTTCGACCTGCCGGGCAAGGGTCGCCAATGTGCGCCGGCGGAGCCTGCGGAGAACATCGATCGAGACCCATTCGCGCTCCGTACCGCCCGGTAGGTAAGCGCCAGTGCTGAGCTTGCCATCGTGTTCGAGCCTGCGGAGAACCTCCACGACCGTTGAGATCGGCAGTCCGAGGGCCTCTGCGGCCTCGCCGGACGTGAACGGGCCATGTGTTCGTGCGTATCGTCCAATAATGTCACCAAGTGGGTCGGCGACCGGTTCAAGGAAGTCGGATGCGACACCCAGTGGCGGTTGGATGCCGATGGTGTCCCTGAGCCGCGCTACGTCTTCGATCGCGATGTATCTCTCTGCGCCGTTGATCGGCAACAGGATCGCCCTCCCGCTCGCGATGAGTTCATCGAGCCAGGAACCCGCTTCATCTGGCCTCGTGGATCGCTCCGCAACTTCATGAGAAGTGAGTGGGCCGACATCGCGGAGCATGTCGGAGATGGCATCGGCAGATCGTGCCTTGCGATCGTCGGATAGGTGCTGCAGATCTGCTTCAACAGATGAAATCGTATCCGTGTCGAGAAGGTCGCGGAGTTCTGGCTCACCGAGGAGATCGGCTAGCAGGCTGCGATCGAGAGCAAGCGTTGCAGCTCGGCGTTCCGCGGTCGGCGCGTCGTACTCGTACATGAACGAGGCGACGAAATCGAACATAAGTGATGACGCGAATGGTGAAGGCCCCTCCGTGTCGGCCTCGATCACGCGTGTGGTCCGCTTCAGGACATCAGTCAGGACCTCGCGGAGCGCCGGCAGATCGAAATGGTCCTGCATCACTTCTCTGTACGTCTCGAGCATGATCGGGAACGATCCGTAGTTGCGGGTGACCTTGAGAAGGTCAGCAGCCTTCCTTCTCTGAAGCCAGAGGGGAGTGCGTGAGCCAGGCCGTCTGCGGGGTAGAAGCAGAGCGCGTGCAGCGGCTTCACGGAACTTCGAGGAGAAGAGGGCCGAGTCCGCAACCTCCGCAATCAGCAGTTCCTCCACTTCATCCGGGTCGAGGTGTACGAGTCCTGTGTCCGGTGGTGCGTCCTGGTCGGGGAAGCGGAAGAGGATTCCGTCGTCTGACCAGATGGCATCGATGGGTGAACCGGTTTCACTTCTGAACCGGTTTCGCACCGCGAGGGCCCACGGTGCGTGCACGCGCCCGCCAAAAGGTGAAAGGAGCACGATCCGCCAGTCGCCTATCTCATCTTTGAACCGTTGGACGACGATCGTGCGGTCTGTTGGCAGGTGCCCGGTTGCAGCTTGTTCCTGCTCCAGATACGACGCCAGATTGTCCGCCGCCCACTGGTCAAGCCTGAAGTCTGCGACAAGCTTGGAGGAAGCCTCGTGAATATCAAGAGCTCCGATCTCGCGTGTGAACACTCCAATGGCTCGCCCGAGTTCGAGGGGTCGACCCGGTGCGTCGCCGTGCCAGAAGGGCATCTTTGCGCCGGGAACGCCGGGTGATGGTGTGACGATCACCCGATCGTGTGTGATCTCTTCCATTCGCCATGTGGTCGAGCCAAGGATGAATGTGTCGCCCGGCCTCGATTCGTACACCATCTCCTCATCGAGCTCTCCGACACGTCCGCCGTCGGGCAGATGCACCGTGTACAGCCCTCGGTCAGGGATCGTTCCCGGGTTCGTGACGGCAAGGAGCTTGGCATTCGAGCGGGCAGACAATACTCCAGTCGTGCGATCCCACACGATCCTCGGCCTGAGCTCGGCGAACTCATCGGACGGATAACGCCCCGAGAGCATGTCGAGCACAGATTCGTAGGTCTGACGCGTGAGACTGCGAAACGGGTACGCACCGCGTACCAGGTCGAATGCCCGACCAACCTGCAGATCGCGTGTCGCGGTCATGGCGACGATCTGTTGAGCCAGCACATCGATCGGGTTCTGGGGTATGGATGTAGATTCGATGTCTCCGTTGTACATCCGGTCGACCACGACGGTTGTCTCGAGCAGATCGCCTCGGTGCTTCGGAAAGATCTTCGCCACCGAGGGTGCTCCCACCTGGTGACCTGCTCTCCCTACGCGCTGCAATCCCCGAGCAACGGAGGATGGGGATTCGACGAGGACAACGAGATCCACAGCGGCCATGTCGATCCCGAGCTCGAGGGTTCCGGTGGCCACGACACCCTTCAGCTCGCCTCGCTTGAGGCGATTCTCGATATCGATGCGCTTCTCCCTGGACACAGAACCGTGATGTGCCTGCACCACCTCGTCATCTGCGAGCCGGTTCAGCTCGGAAGCAAGGCGTTCAGCGAGGCTACGGCTGTTCACGAAGAGAAGCGTTGAGTTGTGGTCCTCGACAAGACGAAGCAGTTTGGGATACATCGCCGGCCAGATCGAGCGGCGCCGAGGGTCATCCTGGTTTGGTGCGTCGCTCTCGGGCCTGGTCATGTCCGAGACGGGAACAACGATCTCGATGTCGAGGGTCTTGTCAGAGGGCGCATCCACGATCGTCACCGGACGCGGTTTCCAGATGTCGTCCTCGACGGTCCCGCCTCCGAGGAATTGAGCGAGCCTGTCGAGCGGGCGTTGGGTGGCGGAGAGACCGATTCTTTGGGGTGGGGTTCGTGTCAGGTTTGTCAGTCGTTCGAGGCTCAGGGCCAGATGTGAACCTCGCTTCGTGCCAGCCACCGCGTGGATCTCGTCGATGATCACGGTGTCGACAGAGGCAAGGATCTCCCGTGCCCGGGAGGTCAGCATCAGATAGAGGCTCTCAGGCGTTGTGATGAGCAGATCAGGAGGGTTGGAGAGCATCGCCTGCCGTTCCGATTGGGGTGTGTCACCGGTGCGCATCGCGATCGAAATCGATGGAGGTTGGACCCCGAGCTTGCGCGCCTCGACTGCTATGCCGACGAGCGGTGCTCTGAGATTGCGCTCGACGTCGTATGCGAGTGCCTTGAGGGGAGAAACGTAGAGGATCCGGCAACGCTCCCGGTTTGGGGGAGGGGGAGTCGTGGCCAGACGATCCAGTGCCCAAAGAAACGCTGCCAGCGTCTTGCCTGACCCGGTTGGTGCATGGATGAGTGTGTGGTCTCCCGCCACGATGGATTGCCAGCCCCTGTCCTGTGCGGGAGTCGGTTCATCGAACACCGCATTGAACCAAGCGGCGGTTGCTGTGGTGAAGAGGTCGAGTCCTGACACCGTCGCAGGCTACCCGGCGTGGGTGACACGTCTGTCGAGCCAAACCTTCAACCACTGATCGAGGGTGCCATCGACCCTTTGTTCCCTTGGACTGCTCACAAGACCTTCAACCAGACGTCGAGGGGGCAGGAAATGACAAAACCGACTTACACAGGGATCTGTGGGTAAGACACAGAGACGACGGATCGCTTCGCCTTCGGCTCTGCTCGCGGCCGCTCGCTTACGGTCGTCGTCCGATGCGTCGTCTGTCTACGTCTTGCGGGCGGCAATCACGAAGTCGGCTGCTGACGTAGGATCGACGGGGTTGTTCGCCACGCCGTCGACTTTGATCGAAGTGCCAACGATGGCTCCATGGGCGATGGCAAGCATGGCGTCGACGTTCTCGATGGTGACTCCTGATCCGAGATACACGGGCAGGTGGGAGATCGCGGCAACAGTGGAAAGCTGGTCGATGTCTGCCGGAGCACCCGTACCTGGGCCTGAAACGACCACAGCATCTGCACCGCTTCGCTCGACCAGATCGTTGGTGGCGTCCGTGAGCGTGAGACCAGCCGGGGGTGTGGCGTGTTTGACGAATACGTCGGCCATGACCGCGACATCGGGGCAGATCTGGGACCGCAGTCTCGCAACCTCGGCGGCTTGCCCAACGACCGGGCCCTGATCGGTGTACATCGTGCCGGAGAGAACGTTGATGCGAACGAAGGTTGCGGGGGTGGCGGCAGCCACAGAGAGTGCTCCGAGTCCGTCGTTGCGCAGGACGTTCACGCCAACCGGCAATCTCGAAGCTTCGTAGACAGCGATCACTGCCGTGGTGAGTGACGCGATGGTCACTTTCGGTGCGTTCGTGGCGTAGAAGGGCGCATCTCCAAAGTTTTCGATCATGATCCCGTCGAAGCCTGCCTCTGCGATGCGTTCGGCATCATCGGTGGCTGCGGTGATGACACTGTCGAGATCCCCATCGAATGTAGGCGAACCCGGTAGTGGTCCGAGATGGACCATCCCCACGATGCGTGGGATGAACACGTCAGTATGCCCGGGCTATCCGGAGGGCGGTTTCGGCGTAAGCGCCGACGGCCTTGAGCCCTGTCTCCGTTGCGTCCTGGCGTTGCACGACGACACGGCACCAGTCGCCGGCCATCCCTTTGATGACATGATCGGTGTCCTCGGGACCGAACCGCCACGCCGCAAAGAGGGGCCCCATGACCTCAACCCGGATACCGGCCTCAGGGAACTCCTCACCAGCCTGCTCGAATGCAAAGGGCAACGACCGCTGGCCGAGGGACGCGATGTGGCGGAGCCTCGTGGTGTCTGCGAGCGGGTCAACCCAGACGTCGTCTTCGTCGAGGTGCTCGGGTCGCCCATCGAGGGGGACGATTCGGTCCAACATCGCAGCTTTGATGTCAAGGCCGTGTGCCCACGTCTCCATGAGCCTGATACTTGCGAACGAGCGGGCGCTCATGTCTCCATGGAGCCACGGTACACGTTCACCCGGCAGCATTCGCGACAGCGCGTCGACGACGTCCGCCCTTCCAAAGCGCCACCACTCGATGATCTCCTGGTGACGCCGGCCACGACCCTGGACGACGCCTTTCAGCGTCCATTCGTCGAGGTCGGTGATGTTCTCCGCATCAACTCTGGCCTTGCCTTCAACGAGTACCTCGGCGGCGAATGACTCGACGTAAGCCAGATGGCTCACGGAGTCCTGGATGGTCCAACCATCGGCAGGGGTCTGTGTCGACCACTGTCGATCGCGCAGGGTCTGGAGGAATTGGTCCAGGTGTTGTTGTTCCGCCACGAGGTCTGAGAGAATCTCACGCATACAAGGATTCTAATGCTGTCGGTGCGGCTGGCGAATGTCGGGTTGCTACACAGCGGAGTTGTTCAATCTGTCGATGAGGGCGCGTAGCCGACCGTATCCATGTCGGTCGAAGTCGAACGCGACGCGCGGAAGTTCAACATGATCATCCGTGTCGACCTCGGCCTGGGTCGGGGATATCGTTTCGATCTGTCCGGATACGATGATGTCTGCGAACTCGGCCGAGAGTTCACCGAGCAGCGAGTTCGGCACACCCATCTGGAGTCTGAGTACGAGGATCCCATCAACGAAGCGCTGGGAGTGGTACACGCGATAGAAGTGAATAATCTCCTCGATGGCTTCGTCGATGCTCGTGGTGACCTTGTAGAGGTTGAGATCGTGCGGTGAGATCATGTTCTGGGTGACAAGAGCGCCGCACAGCCTCTCCCACGCATCCCAGTAGCCCGTGCCCTCGCTTTCGACCATCACGATCGGATGAAGATCGGACTTGCCCGTTTGGATCAATGTCAGCAACTCGAATGCCTCGTCGAGGGTGCCGAATCCCCCGGGAAACAGTGCAAAAGCGTCGGACTCCTTGACGAATTGAACCTTCCGGGTGAAGAAGTACTTGAAGTTGATGACCTTTCCCGGTGAGAGGTATTCGTTCGCACCGCTCTCAAAGGGCAAACGGATGTTGACACCGAAGCTGTTGTCTGTTCCTGCTCCTTTGTTCGCGGCTTCCATGATCCCGGGACCTGCACCGGTGATCACGAGATAGTCATGATCCTCCGCCATCCGCTTGCCGAATGCCTGAGCCATCAGATAGTTCGGATCGTGCGGATGGGTACGCGCAGAGCCGTAGACGGCGACCTTTGGTGTGTCGGCGAAGGCTTGGAACACAAGCGATGAGTACCGAAGCTCTTTCATCGCGGTGTTCATCATCCTGATATCGCCACGGTTCGTGTTGTCCTTGATGACCTTGAGCGCGGACACGATGACTTCTCGTACGAGGTCTGTGTTCGTGGTCACCCCACCAGATTGAGCGACGACATCAGCAACAAGCTGATCGATCTGTGCGTCGATGTCAGGGTCGTTCATACGGTACGTCATGGATGAAAGGTAGCAATCTGGAAGCGCTGGAAACGGCAATCGGTTGTCGGCTCACGGTCGGCATTTGTCCGGCACCGTGAATTGAGACCATCCTCGAGCACAGAGTCATGAGCTCTTCCTGATGAGACCCAACGTCGTACGACCGGCAGATGCCGCTGGTAAGACAAAGGTTTCGAGGCGAATCCGATCTTGTCGAGATGCAGCGTCTCGTTCGGCAGCGAACCGACACATACGGTCTCGGTACGAATCTGCATCCAGGAGATGTTGCTGATCGCATTCACAGCGGTCTTCGCGTGCGCGACCTCGATGGGGTGGTCCAGGTGTGGGGCCGCCTCAGGCGTTGCCGCCTCCGGGATCATCCGGCGACAGCGGCATCTCGTTGTCGCCCGCGTCAGTCCCTGAAGTTGACGTACTGCAGAGGCAGTCTGAAGTCCAGATTCCTGATGGCAGCGATAACCTCCTGGAGGTCATCGCGTTTCTTGCCTGAGACACGGAGCTGGTCACCCTGGATTTGTACCTGGATCTTGAGCTTCATGTCCTTGATGTCCTTTACGAGTTCTTTGGCCGCGTCCTGAGCGATGCCCTCGTTGAGCGTGAACACCGCTTTGAAGCGGCCACCGCCTATCTCCTTTGGCTCTCCACCCGCAATTGACTTGAGAGAGACCTTGCGTCTGACGAGCTTGCCCTTGAGCACATCGATCGCGGCGTCGAGACGACCATCTGCCGAGGACTCAACGGTGATCCCTTCGTCGGAGAGCTTCACGGTGGTGCTCGTGCCCTTGAAGTCGTAGCGGTTCACGAGTTCGCGAGATGCCTGATCAACAGCATTCCGAACCTCTTGCATGTCTACCTTGGAGACGATGTCGAATGAAGGCATGGTGAACCCCTTTCAGTCGGAGAATGGTGGGCGAGAGGGACCAACGCGTACTACGGCAGACCATACCGTCTCGTAGTGATCACGGTCGAACGGATCGATGTGGGGGAGCACGAACTCTTGCCACGCCGCCCGCATCGGATCCTGAGCTGTTGCGTACATCCGAAGACCGGCGGGGTAGCGATCGAGCACGGCTCGCAGTGACATCGGCGTCTCCACACGGGTACGTGCATCGCCGGAAGTGAACGACGTGTTGATCTCGATTGCGAGCTTCGCCAAGAGGTCTCGCATCTCGTGGTCCATACCGGGATGTCTGCGTGTGAGCATCGCATCGAGATCCTCCGCGTTGGGGAAGACCTTCTCCCAGATGATCCAACGATCAGCGAATGCCTTGTTGAGTGTCTGGGTTCCGGCGTAGTCACGCAGGTCTGTCGGGTTCAGAGTTCCAAAAATGCGTACATCGTCGCGAAGCCTGACCATCTCGCCAGTTGGAAGTTCGAGCGCACGGTGGCGATCAAGGAGCCCATGGAGAGCGAACAGGGTCTCTGCACCCGCAGCGTTCAACTCGGACAGGTTCACAAGCGACGGACCGCGAAGTGCTCTCGTGATGTCGCCATCTTCCCAGCGAGACTCGGTTCCGCCTTTACCGTCACCGTGGAGCTTCACTGAACCGATGAGCGTGATGTCACGTACCTCACCAGTGAGTGGGATGCGGTAATAGGGAGTCCTGAGCCTGGCCGCGAACTGTTCGAGATCGTGATCCTTTCCGGTGCCCATGTGACCACGGAGCGCGAGGTGCAGTGGGCTCTCGGTGAAGTGCGCGCTGCGTACCTGTTCGAGAAGGGCGAGCTTGTACAACATGCCAAGGTCCACGTAGTACGGATCCTCTGTCGGAATGTGGTCAAGCCGAATGTCCCTGTCGGGGAGATCCTTGGGAACCTCCGCAACGGGCAACACGACGTCTGGACCATCGCCGGACGGATCGACGAATGTGATGGTTTCAGCCATTTGATCTCCTAATATGTCAGATCCTGCAACTCGCGCCCACCTGCATGGACCCACCATGCGTCTGAGCCCGATGCTGCGATTGTCTTGTAGAGCGATGAGCGGACCCCGTCGACCATCGCTGATGCGAGGTCGAGCGGTTGCTCGACGACTTGTGCCCGTGAATAGGCAGCCCGAACGGTGTCATCACCGATGCCGATGCCGAGCACCGTAGCTCCCGAGCGCTCAACGCTACTCACGGTCTCAGCGAGCGTATGCACCGATCCACGCGTCATACCATCCGCAAGCACGACGAGGATCCGGTGGGTGGCGTGCTGAGCCGCGAGACGTTCGGCGGCGTATGCGAGATTGAATTCATCCACGTTCGCTGCTTTCTCGAACATCGACACCGGAGGCGAATCATCAGGCGAACGACGAGCCTCCCTTGTCGCCTCTTGTGGAGCGGCTGCTGCGTAGAACAGGCCGGCGAGCACATCTTCAGATGCACGCCAACGTTGGTTGAAGCGCTTGATGAGATAGTGATTCACGGTTCGGGTGAGACGTTCGGCGTTCCCACCCTGGGCCTGTCGGAGACCGGCGGTGGCCTTGGCACGCTTCTCACGATACGAAGACTCCGTGTCGTCAAGGTCAGTCGAGAATGAGCGGTTGAAGATCGCGAGCTCAAAGTCGATCTGGAGCTCGTCTGCGAGCTTGGCGAGCGTCCATGCTCCGAGGAGTGCAGCAGCCATGGCCCACGGTGACTTGCGCGAGCCCGCTGTGCGGGGTTGGAGCATCGAGGCGGAACCGTCGACGAGCAGGCTCAGCGCGTATGACCGACGGCTCGGCAGGTCGCGCCGTTCGAACATCCGCTCATAGAGACCCGCACCGAGGAGGAGCGGCGTGTACGGGGAGAGATCCCCTGCGTCGAATCCCGACCTGAGACCGCGCCTCTGATTCGCCAGGAAGAGCGGGTAAAGCTCGCCGGACACGCGATGCTGCGCAACCCCCCAGTCGGTTGATGCCTTGGTCAGCATGTCTCTTCCCTGGGCTGCCCAATCCATGAAACGATCCGGGAAGTCGGTGACCATGAGCTTGCCACCCTGACCTGTTGGCAGGAACACGGTCGGTGCGCTTGAAACCTTCATCAGTTGATCCGTTGCAGGATCGCCAGCGGTCTCGGATTCACCCAGCTTCCCATCCTGGGCGGATACGGATTGTGCAGCCGCCCGGGTCTGGTCGTACGACTCGCGATCTGCAAGGGAGGGAGTGACAAGGCGCACAGCATCGACTGAATCTGCAATTGCGGCCTTATCGGCCTCCATCTCGGCCTTGCGACCACTGTCGGTTGTCGACGCGGCACCCTCTTGGACGAGATTGTGCATCCTCGCCACGGAGAGGAGCTGAAGTGCAACAGTTCCGACCGACCACGGATTATCGAGCCCGGGTACAGGATCGACAAATACCATGGCGTCGTCGATGGCGAGCGCTACATGGGGCTCAAGCTTTCGCTGGATGACGTTCCTGTCCTCGTGGTCACCGATGATCATGAAACAGGCAAGTGCGAACTGGCCGAGTGGTCTGGCGTGCGCCATGGCATGGCCAACGGATGTGCGGTACAGATCTCTGAGCACGGAGCCTGCGCCTGGGTAGGCGTCGAAGTTGATCCGCTCCTGTCTGGCGTCCTCGATGGACAGGAACATGGCCTCGGCCGCGGGGCCGCCAATGGCGTGAAGCGCATCGAGCAACGGCACAGCACTCGGATCTGTTTCATCCTCGCCGCCAAAGTCGATATCGTCTTCCGTGAGGTCCGGACGAACGATGTCTTCATCCATGTCCCCGAGCTGAAAGAGTCCAACGGGGACCATGGCATGGTCGAAGTCAGCCTCGTCGTCGTCTGGCTCCCGTTGAAATGCGAGCCTCTCCCTAGGGATCGGTCGTTCTTCATCGAAGTCGGTTGCGATGAGATGGATGACCTCGTGGAGGGCAGACGTGAGGGCCACCTCGGAGGGTGTAACTGGGGCAGATCGAGCATAGGCGGTCTGGAACACACCTGGGTCTATCACGATCGTGTTCTCGGTCGCCATCGCCTGGGTGCCGAGCCTCACCTGAAGTTCCTCGTTTCCCGACAGTGACCGGGCAAAGCGGGTGATTGCGGGCGCCACTTGCTGATACCGTGCAACCACTGCTTCGATTGCCCGCTCCTCTGGTGGCAGGATCTCGCTGAGAACGGATTGGTCACGGTCACGCATAACCACGAATTGTACGATGCCCTGAGAACCGAGGATTCCGGGCCGGCTCGGGTCCGGAATTCTGGTCACAGACGGAAGAGACATCGATGCGCTTCGACATACCAGCCGCAGAGCTCCGGTGGCGTTTTGGACCGTCCGGTGGTCCAGGAGGCCAGCACGCCAACAAGAGTTCAACGCGGGCGGAGCTCACGTTCGACATCGAAGCTTCACGGGCGTTCGAGGAGTCGATGCGGGAGCGGCTAATCGCCAAGCTCGGATCAGAGGTCCGGATCACCGAGGACGGCTCGCGGTCCCAGGCAACCAACCGCAAGAGAGCGGTTCGTCGGCTCCATTCCACGCTCGAGGAGGCAGCACGTCCCGATCCACCGATGCGGAAGCCGACGAGACCGTCGTGGTCAGCTCGACGACGCAGGCTCGCCGACAAGCGGGCACGGAGTCGAACGAAGCAGCAACGTAGGAGACCCTCGGGGGAGCAGTAGCGACGCTCTATTTGCTGAGCACGTTGAAGAGCTCGGCGAAATACGCCTCGGAGTCGTCCGACGCCCAGCATGCAACAACGCCACGCCCCATCGGGTCGCCCTCGAACCCAGACCGGAGTTCGTACTGCTCCGCCGCCGGCACGGTCCACCGGCTCCCAAACGAGGCATCGAGGTTGAACAGCGCGTTGGAGGCACTCGCGACTTCAACAGTCTTCTTGGCGTACATCTCGCGGGTGACATCCGCCGGGCCGCTTGCCAATCGGACGGTTGCTGCTCGGTCGGTTTCGTTGATGAACATGAGGCTGACGATCTCACCCTCGAGTATGTCGCGAGCGCCGGAGAGCACACACGAATCGCCATCGAATCTGACCACGAACTCGTGTGCTGCTTCAGTGCTCCATGTGGAAGCTGTCGATGTTGACTCAGGGATTTCGATCTCTTTCGACTGGAGTTTTATTAAGACCGTCTCAAGTTGGCTGATCATCGAGTCGACGTGCCCGCCGAATGTCGAATACCCAATGGCGCCGTCCTCGATTCCGTATACCGTCTCGCGTTCGAGCGTTCTTCTGAGGTACGCGTCGATCGTCTGGTAGATGGCGACGTTGAAACCTTTGATCATCGAAGTGAGCACGAAGTCTTCGAGACTTGAGTTGGCGAGCAGGCCCTCATCGGTATCGACGCCGATTGCCCAGACGTGGTCACGTGTCGTGGCGGAGTACTCGGCCGCAGCGGCGATGGTCCTGTACCGCTGGTACCCGCGGCTGTGAAGATGACGTCGACTCCCTGGTTGTACAGATACATTGCTGCGTCGAATGCGTCGTCGGGATTGCTGAATGGATCGTCGGTGAACTCTCCGGACAACCATGACACCGAAACCGTCACCGAGGGATCCGTTGCTTCCGCCCCGGCAATGAACGCGCTCACCCACCGGTTGAAGTAATCGTCTTGAACTGCCCCAATGAACCCGATTGATCCGGTCGTGGATGCCGTGGCTGCTGCGACCCCCATGAGATAGTTTCCGTCGCGCTCGTCGATCCATGTATACGAAACATTCTGGTGGTTGAGCGTGTAATTGGCGTCATCGAGGACAAACGTTACGTTGGGATAACTTTCGGCGAGGGCATCCACGGCGAATCCGAGTGCCCGATCGGTGATGATGAGATCAACTCCTTGCTCGGCCAATTCCCGCATCCGGTCCTCGGCCTTGGCGAGGACCGGAACCTCCATTGTGATGACGCCGAGTTCCCGGTCGGCTTGTTGAAGACCAGCTCGAGCAAGGGCCACGATATTGCCGCTGTTACTCCCGACATAGACCCACGCGACAGTGGGACCCTCAGGCCGGAGGGCCGTCCATGCGAAGTAACTTCCTGCGACAAGGACCGCCGCGATGATCGCGACCAAACCGAGCGCGTTTCGTTTTGCCCGTCTCGTCGTAGCGGTCTCTCTCGCGGCTCGTTCACCGTCAGCTGCTACAGCGTCATCGCGCACAGTGATCGACGCATCGAAAAATTCGTGCTCGGTAACAGCGAGAGTCAGCGTGCTCACGCCGGCCCAGGTTTCGAAGCGATCAAGTCGCCCACCCGTCAACAGATATGCCGGGTCAAGTCCGCTCGCGTTCCACTCGTTGGCGGCCGCGGCGAGGCGAACATTCTGACGCACATCGTCAGCACTGTCGTTGATCCACTCTGCGAGGCGATCCCAGTGTTCAAGCAAGGCTTCATGAGCTACCTCGACCGTCGGGGAGCCTGTCACGTCATTGCGGTCGAAGGTCAGGAGTCGTTGCTGATCAAAGGCATTGAGGACTGCCTGCAGATCGGTGACATCCAGCGGAAGTTCGAGCAGTTCTGAGGCTTCCACCCGGCGCCTGCTTCTCGTCTCGGCATCCGATATCGTAACGAGGCGAAGGAAGACCTGACGACTGGCTGCCTGCTGGTCCGGTGTGAGCTGCTCGTAGAGTTGTTCGGCCTTTCGGCTGATCGCGCCCTGGACCTCGCCCATTTCGCGATAGGTGCTGAGAGTCAGCGTGTCCCCGACTCGTCGATCGAAGAGGTCGGTGAGTGTGAATTGGAAGAGTGGCAGAGCGCCAGGCTCGCCGAGTACGTCCCCGATGAGCGCTGCTTGCAAACCGGGCTCGAGTCGCACGCCGGCTCGCTGCGCCGGTTGAGACGCGGCTTGCTCCAGTTCCTCGGGGGCCATCGGGACAACGTTGACGACACGTTCACCCATAGCGGTGCCGAACTTCGGATGGCTGAGTGGCCGATCGTAGAGGTCGGCGCGGAGCGTGATCATGATGCTGACCCTTCCGTGAGAATCTGACGCTGCCTCTACGAGTGCCGTGAGGAAGCGGTCGCTCGTGTCAGGGTCACAGAGAGTGAACAGCTCCTCGAACTGGTCGATCACGATGACGATGCGCGAGTCCTCGGCAGGGGAGACTCGAAGAACGGCTCGGAGGATCTCATCTGGTGATCCGTCGAGCTGTTCACGCAAGCTGTTCGGCGCATCGAAACTGGCCCGGAGAAGCGCGGCTTCGAGTTCGGCGAATGGATTTGATCCGGGAACCATCTGGGCGATCAGCCAGGAGTCGGAGCCGGGAATCGCGCCCTTGCGTACAGCTGGGATGACGCCGGATCGTACAGCGCTCGATTTGCCGCAGCCGCTCGAACCGACGAGCGAGACGATGGGGTGCTTGTCGATCCGTTTGAGGATGTCCGAAACAAGGTGATCCCGCCCAAAGAAGACGTTGGCGTCTTCCTCTCTGAAGGCTTCCAGACCCCTGAACGGGTTGCGACCATGGGCGAAGGCGCCGGCAAGACCGGCGGTACGTTCCGGTGTCAGAGGCTGAAGCCGTGAATCGTGCAACAGGATCTGCTCCTCGAGCCTGCAAAGCTCAGGGGAGGGATCAAGCCCGAGTTCCTCGCCGATTCCCCTGCGGAACCGCTCGAAACATCTCAGTGCATCTGCCTGTCTGCCGGCTCTGTACTGGGCAAGCATCAGCTGGCCAACCGGACGTTCATCGAGGCGTCGCTCGGCGACCAGCCGTTCGAGTTCGCCGATCAGCTCACCAGAGAGGCCTCGTTTGAGATCGGCGTCGATACGGTTCTCGACGCAGGTCTTGTGAAGTTCTTCGAGTCGCGCGATTTCGAAGCTGGCGAAGTCGTCGGACACGAACTCCTCGAGCGCATGCCCTTTCTACAGGTCGAGCGCATTGCTCAAGTCCGTGGCGGCAGCGCCAGGATCCGAGCGAAGGCGGCTGGAGCCTCTCCGGACAAGATCCTCGAACTCGTGAGCGTCGAGAAGTTCGGGATCGATGACGAGTGAGTAACCGCGATCCTTCGTGACGAGCATCGGTTCCTGTGAGGCATCACCGAGAGCAGCCCGAAGTCGAGAGACATACACCCATAGAGCATTCTCTTTCCCCTCGGCGTCTTCGCCCCAAAGTTCGTCGAGAATCCGATCAGTTGACACGACGCGGTTGTGATTGATCAGTAGCAGAGCAAACAGCGACCGCTGCTTCCTGGTGCCGAGGTCGATCAAACCGTCTTCTGCCTCAACCTCAAGGGGTCCGAGAATCCGGAATCTCACTCCGCCTCCTGGTGACTACTGATAGTACGCGGCCAGAGTCCGGCCCGCAATGGTCCAAGTAGATCCGGCCGACCTTTCACGCGCCTTAACGTACGGTGATTGACGTAAGGAGGCTCTGGTCCTCCCCTGATGCGTCCGGTGGACCGTCACGGCATGAAACGTCAAGCCGTGATCCTCAGCGAATTGACCGCTCTGCTTGCCCATGGCAACAGTCGATTTGACTGCAGATGCGCTCGAACGGTCTGAAGCCCTCACCGGGGTTCCCTTCCCCCGACTCATCAACCGAGCCCTCGGTCCCAGGCTTCCCAGCTACCGAAACGTACGGTGTGAGCCCACAGAACGAGGCGAACGGATTTCGATAGCTGGCACGGTTCCTATCATCGATCACCGATGGAACATAAACTGACAACACTTCCAAATGGGCTCCGCCTCATCACCCACCACATGCCCTCCACCCGGTCGGTCGCGATCGGATGCTGGGTCGACACCGGCAGCAGGGACGAAACTGGACCCGAAGCCGGTGCGTCCCACTTCCTGGAGCACCTGCTCTTCAAAGGATCAGACGATTGGTCGTCCCGAAGAATTTCCGAGACACTCGACGGTATCGGTGCGCAGCACAATGCTTTCACATCCAAGGAGTACACATGCTTCTGGACCAGGATGCGGGATGAGGATCTGACCACGGGTGTCGAGATTCTCGCCGAGATGCTCCAGCGGCCCGCGTTCCGTCAGCCTGAGATCGATTCAGAGCGCAACGTCGTCCTCGAGGAGATCAACATGAACGAGGACGATCCGACGGATGTTGCCCATGAGCAGTTCATCAATGCAATGTGGGGCGATCATCCTCTCGCCCCGCCAGTGCTCGGCACCAAGGCGTCCATCGGTGAAATGAGCAGGGAAGCCATTCATGGCTATTGGGCCAGACGGTACACACCGCGTTCGGTCGTCGTTGCGATCGCAGGGAACTTGCCCGAGAATCTCACCGAGCTGATCACGGAGCACTTCGGATCGTGGCAGGGGGATGCCGTCGAACGATCCCTCGAGACACCATCGCGATTGTCAAGGGTGCACGTGATACGGCGGGACACGGAACAGGCCCACCTCATCATCGGGTCGAGTTCGATCACCAGGAGCGACGAACGTAGATTCGCGCTGTCGCTCGTCGATCACATTCTCGGTGGCGGTATGTCGTCAAGGCTGTTCCACGAGATTCGCGAGACACGAGGGCTTGCATATGCCGTACACACGTTTCGATTGCCATTCACCGATGCCGGCGCGTCTGCCACCTATGTGGGGACGACGCCGGGTCAGGCGGATGAGGTGCTCAAGATCGTGCGCGAGCAGCTCGCTTTCGTCATCGAGAGGGGCGTGACACCAGACGAGTTGGACCGCGCAAAGGGCCATGTGAAGGGTTCCCTTGCGATCAGTCTGGAGGATGCGAACAGCAGGATGAATCTGATCGGACGAAATGAGATCGTCGGACAGGAACACCGCACCGTCGATCAGATCGTCGAGGCGATCTCAGCGGTCACCCATGACGAGGTCATCGAGGTCGCAAAGGCGGCTTACGATGGTCCGTACGTGATCGGTGCTGTCGGACCGTTCGACAGCGAGGACCTCGAGGAGCACATCAGATGAAGGTCGGCGTCTCGGGGGCGGGGGGCAGGATGGGGAGCCTCTCCGCCGCCACGATCGACGCCGCCGCCGACCTTCACCTCATCGCGCTGTACGACCCGTTCACGACCGGAAGCATCGCCGGACTGACGATCAGTCAGGATGCTGTATCGCTCGACGGATGTGACATCGTCGTTGAATTCTCAAGGCCGGATGTCGTGATGGAGAACGTGGCCGTGTGGAGATCCTTTGGAGCGAACGTTGTCGTCGGCACGTCCGGATTCGATGCCAAACGCCTTGATGATCTCGACGAGTTATGGGGGAACGGGCCGGGCAACTGCCTCGTAGTGCCGAACTTCTCGATCGGTGCGGTCCTGATGATGAAGATGGCAGAGATCGCTGCGCCGCATTTCCCCGTTGCCGAGGTTGTCGAGATGCATCACGACGAGAAAGTGGATGCTCCCTCCGGTACGGCGATCGCGACGGCACAACGCATCGCAGCCCTCGCGCCGAATCAGGAGCGGAAGGTCGACTCGGATGAGCTACACGTCGGCGCGCTTGGTGCGGACATCGACAATGTCAGGGTGCACGCCATTCGGCTGCCTGGCGCGGTTGCCCACCAGACGGTCATGTTCGGTGGCGAGGGCGAGCGCCTCTCCATCACTCACGACACGTCCGACCGTTCCTCGTTCATGCCGGGCGTCCTGCTTGCCGTCCGATCGATTCCGGCGCAGAAGAACACGATGGCCGTGGGGCTCGAGACGCTGCTCGGCATCTGAAGGTCAGAGACCAGAACGCTTCGCTTTCAGATATCAGAACGCTCGCCGGCGCTCGCATCCGAATCTCAGGTTTCTGGTCTAGTTCAGGGCTGTTGCCAATTGCCTTCGATACGTTCCAGTGAGCGGATGGTCATTCCCGAGGACTTCGAAGATGTCGACCATGGCCAGGCGAGCGTCGTCTTTGCCCTCGCCCTTTCGTTGTACGACGGCGAGGAGTCTGTCCAGAGCCGGCTCGAACTCGGACCGTGCAGCAAGAGCTCTCGCGAGGGCGAGTTGTGAATCGGCGTCATCCGGGTTGTCCGAGACCGCTGCTTCGAGATCCGAAATGTCATCCCCGGCAGACTGACGGAGGCGCGCTGCGGCCTGGAGTCGCTCGACATCTGGATCAGGAACGAGCTTGCCGAGGACGATGAGGGCCTCGTCGATGTCTCCGCGATCGATGAGGAGGGCTGCGAGGCTCGTTCCGGCCTCATGATGATCGGAACGTTGCTCGAGAACCTGGCGAAGGATGTGCTCGGCTCCTGCGGTGTCACCCGATATGAGAGATGTGCGTGCCTGATCGACCATCAGATCAAGTTCCGTAGGCATCAGCCTTTCGATGAACGTCTTGATGTCTGCCTCCGGAAGGGCACCTGTGAACCGATCGACTTCCTTGCCGTTCTTGATCGCAACGACAGTTGGTATCGACTGGATCATGAACTGGGTGGAGAGCTCCTGGTTTGCATCAACGTCGATCTTGGCCAGCTCGAAGGCACCCTCTGCCTCGTGTGTGAGACGTTCGAGTAGGGGGGACAGCGTCTTGCATGGGCCGCACCATTCCGCCCAGAAGTCGACAAGGACCGGTAGCTCTCTGGATCGCAGCAACACTTCCTGTTGGAAGTCTGCGGTGGTGACATCCTTGACATGTTGGCTTGCGTTGTTCATGGATGAAAGGATACTTCGTGGCCACGTGGTAAATTGCGACGTATGGAACATCGACCAGAAGCACCGTTCGGTCGGGTTGCCACCGCAGTGATTACTCCCTTCACCGCTGAAGGTCCGATTGATTACGCCGCGTTCTGGCGCCTCGTCCGCCATCTGACAGACAATGCCACAGATTCGATCGTCGTCTCAGGCACCACAGGGGAATCCCCAACACTCTCAAAACCGGAGAAGATGGCCCTCTTCGCCGCCGCAGTTGATGCTGCCGCGGGAAGGATCAAGGTCGTCGCCGGCGGGACGAACAGCGACACCGCAGAGTCGATCGAGTTTGCCACCTCGGCAGCCGAGTCGGGTGTCGATGGAGTGATGATCGTGACTCCCTATTACTCAAAGCCGCCACAGCACGGCATCGTGGCCCACATGCATGCGATCGCGGACGCGACGGACCTGCCCGTCATGATCTACAACATTCCGGGCCGGACCGCGACGCTCATCGAGATCGACACCCTTGTCGAGGTGTGCGAACACTCCAACATTGTTGCCGTGAAGGATGCCGTCGACGATCTGGATTGGTCTCGAAGAGCCATCGAGGCCCTCCCTGAAGGCATCGCGGTCTACTCGGGATCCGACCACCTGACCAAGGATCTCGTCGGGTTCGGTGCAGTCGGCGTTGTGTCGGTCACGTCCCATCTTGCGGGTCGCGAGATATCTGCCATGGTCGATGCTGTGATCGAGGGGGACATCGTCAAGGCAGAGCGGCTTCACGACCTGCTCATGCCTCTCAATCAAGCCCTCTTCTCCGAACCAAGTCCGATGCCGCTCAAGGGCGCCCTCACTGCGTATTGGGATTCGGTCGGTGCGCCGAGACTACCTCTCATGACTGCAAAGCCAGAAACGATCGAGGCCGTTGGCATCGCACTCGAGGCAATCAACGAGTACCGGTCCCTGTGAGCGTCAAGATCGGATTCCTCGGTGGTCTCGGCGAGGTTGGCAGGAACTGTGCATCGATCGAAATCGATGGCGAACTCGCACTCATCGACTGTGGTCTCATGTTCCCCGAAGAGGACATGCTCGGTGTCGATCTCGTGCTTCCGGACTTCGCATCGGTGCTCGAGCGTGCCGATGACCTCAAGTGCGTGATCCTCACCCATGGACACGAGGACCACATCGGGGCGCTCGTGTATCTCCTCAGCGAAGTCGATGTGCCGATCTACGGAACCAGGCTCACGGTCGAGTTCGCAAGAGCCCGCATTGAGGAACACGGCATCACACCGGATCTCCGTCGGGTCGAGCTCTACGACTGGGTCGACCACGGCCGGTTCCGGTTCACGTACGTGCCGGTGTCCCACTCCATCCCTGATGCAGCAGGTATCGCATTCGACACTCCAGAGGGCATCGTCTTGCACTCAGGTGACTTCAAGCTGGACCCGACGCCGATCGACGGTGTTCCCACAGATCTTCGTTCCTTTGCAACGATCGGAAAACGCGGGGTGCGGCTTCTCCTTGCAGACTCCACGAACGCTGAGCGCGAGGGATACGTGCCCTCAGAGGTGACGGTGGGGGAGCGCCTTGATGAGATCGTCTCGCATGCAGGGGGCCGCATCCTCGTTGCGTGTTTTGCAAGTCACGTTCATCGAGTGCAGCAGGCCGTCGACGCGATTGTTCGGGATGGACGCAAGTTCGCGTTCATAGGGCGGTCGATGCTCCGAAACTCAGAGATCGCCGTTGACCTTGGTGTTCTCGACATTCCGGAGGGTTCTCTTGTCGATCTCAAGGATCTTGTTGACATGCCGGACTCAGATACGGCGATCATCTCGACGGGCAGTCAGGGCGAACCTTTCGCGGCGCTGTCTCTGATGGCTGCAGGCGAACATCGCTCTGTGTCCCTCAGCGAGAATGACACGGTCATAATCTCCGCAACACCGATTCCAGGGAACGAGACCCGGGTGTCACGCGTGATAAACAACCTGTACCGGGCTGGCGTCACAGTCTTCCATGGTCTCAACACCCATGTTCACGTGTCTGGCCACGCTGCGGCTGAGGAACTGAAGACGTTCTACAACGTCGTTCGTCCGGATGCCTTGGTTCCGGTGCACGGGGAGTACCGCCACATGGTTGCGAACGCTGCCCTTGGCAGGTCGATGAACATTCCTCAGGTCGAGATCTGTGAGGACGGGGATGTTGTCGTGCTTGAGGATGGCGAGATGCGTGTGGAGCGCGGTGCGATTCCAGCAGGGTATGTCTATGTGGACGGCACGGAGGTCGGGGGAGCGGACAGCATCATCCGTGACCGGAGGCACCTTGCCGACGACGGGGTTCTCATCGTGACGATCGGTGTCAATTTCTCCACGGGCGAGATCCTTTTCGGACCGGATGTCGATTCCCATGGTGTCACGACTGATGACGATCTCCACGCCGTGATCAGGGAACGTGTCGAGCAATCGGTCGCGTCTCTCGAGGTACCCATCGACCCTGACCACCTGCGTACACGGGTCCGCAATTCTGCGATGCGAGCGGTGAAGAAGACGGTGAAACGACGTCCCGTCGTGCTCCCGGTCGTCATCGAGGTCTGACCCTCCAGCGTCTGGCGTCCATACGCGCCGAATACGGCCCTCATGGACGCCAGACGCGCAAGAAATTACAACAATGTAACTCTCCGCGCGAGAAATCGCGCGGAAGGTGGTTTGTTCCACGCCGAACCTGGAGTACAGTTGACATCCCATGGCAACACGCATAACTGCGAGCAGGGCCACGGGGCGGAGTACCGCAAAGAGAAAACAGAAGAAGCCGTCACTCCTTTCGAGGACATCCTCCGCGCTGGGGGCCCTTCCGAGAAAGATCGGCGAACACCTCGGTGACCACAAAGCGGACGTCTGGGGTATCGGCCTCATCGCAGTCGGCACGCTTGTCCTCCTCTCATTCTTCGAACTCGCTGGACCCTTCGGTTCGACGTCATCGACCATTGCCCGGCTCCTCTTCGGCGTGTGGGCGTTCGTCGTGCCTCTCGCGCTGGTCATCGCCGGCCTCTCGCTCATCGGAGTCATGGGCGGGGGTGAGCATCCGAAGACCATCGTTGGCACATCGGTGTTGTTCATCGGGTCGCTCTCGCTCTTTCACCTTCTGACGGGCAACCTGCCGATCGCAGGGACCGAGCAGTCCGTGGAAGATTCGGGAGGTATCGTTGGCTCCCTGATCGCATATCCCCTCGAGCGTGTCGTGGGGTATTGGGGTTCCTTCGTCTTACTTGTAGCGCTCATCGGTGTCGGCGCCCTGCTGATAACGCGAACTTCGCTCGGTGATGTTCTTCGTTCGATCGGCTCGAGCGCATCGGGATTCTGGACCTGGATCGGCATGGCTCGCGCACAGCGGACCAAATCCGTTGCCCTAGCGCCTGCGCCCCAGGCGGCAACTCCCGTGGGCGCTTCTTCGATTCCGGGGAAGGCGAAGGCGAAGACACAAAAGAAACCGGATACGGAGTGGACGGATCCGTCACCGAAGAAGCCGAAGGTTCCCAAGCCGGCCGAGACAGTGGGATACCAGCTTCCCCCACTTGAGATCCTGAGACTCTCGAACCACGAAGGCCATGACGGGCGGGGTCTCAGCCAGACAGGCGACGCCTTGGAGGAGACCTTGCATCAACACGGTGTGGACGCGAAGCTGATTCGCATCGTTCCAGGTCCGACCGTCACTCGATATGAAATCGAGCTTGCTCCGGGAGTGAAGGTCAACAAGGTCACGAACCTCACCCACGACATTGCGTACGCCCTTGCAGCAGCAGACGTCCGTATCCTTGCTCCGATTCCAGGCAAATCCGCTATCGGGGTCGAGGTGCCGAACCGAAAGCGTCACCTTGTCACGCTTGGCGACATTCTGACTTCTGATGTTGCGAGATCCGATCGTGATCCGATGCTGGTGAGTCTCGGGATGGATGTCTCAGGAACTCCACGGATGTTGCGCCTCACCGAGCTTCCCCATCTCCTGATCGCCGGTGCGACGGGTGCAGGCAAGTCCTCCATGGTCAACTCCCTGCTCACTTCGATTCTGATGCGATCCACGCCCGATGAGGTCAAGCTCATCCTGGTCGACCCGAAGCGTGTTGAACTCGGTCAGTACAATGGTGCACCGCATCTGCTCACCAGGGTCATCACGAACCCGAAGAAGGCGGCGGACGCTCTCCAGTGGGCAGTTGCCGAGATGGACCGTCGATACGACCTCCTTGCCGATGCCGGCGTGCGCGACATCGACTCGTTCCGTGAAAGCTTTGATGCTGGCGGCCTCGACGAAGAGATGTACGACAGATTCCCCTACATCATCATCGTTGTTGACGAACTCAACGACCTGATGATGGTTGCAGGCAGAGTCGTCGAGGACTCGATCGTGCGCATCGCACAGATGGCCCGTGCCGTCGGTATCCATCTCGTGCTAGCGACCCAACGTCCGTCTGTCAACGTCATCACGGGCGTGATCAAGGCCAACATCCCATCGAGGCTCGCATTCTCGGTGGCGTCCCAGACAGACAGCAGGGTCATCATCGACCAGGCAGGAGCCGACAAGCTCGTTGGGCTGGGCGACATGCTGGTCGTGACCGCACGAGATCCGAAGCCCGTGCGCATCCAGGGCTCGTTCGTATCGGAGGCCGAGATCCACCTCGCTGTTGAATGGGTGCGTGACCAGCGAGACGCGCAGTATCGCGACAGCGAGGTCTTCGAACAGGCACGACAGACAGCCGCTGCCGGCGACGAGTTCGACGGTGAAGACCCGGACATCATGCGCCAGGCCATCGATCTCATCGTGCGATCCCAGCTCGGGTCGACCTCGATGCTCCAACGCAAGCTCCGTATTGGATTCGCAAGGGCGGGGCGCGTGATGGACATACTCGAGGCGAAGGGCATTGTCGGCCCATCTGAGGGTTCAAAAGCTCGGTCGGTGCTGATCACCGAAGAGGAATTGGAGTCAGTTCTCGGCTAGGGAACCGCCAACCCGTGGCCACAGAGGAGCGCCGTGCCCGCGGCGCTCTTCGTCATTCAGATGCCGGAATCAGAGGATCTGTATCTTGATCCTGCAGCAGGTTCTCGAACCTGGCGCGGACCACCTTCTTGTCGAACTTCCCGGTTCCCGTCTTCGGAATCTCATCGATGAAGACGATCTCGTCTGGCATCCACCAACTCGAGATTCGGGGCGCCAAGAATTCCTTGATCTGGTCTGCGGTCAGTTCGGAATCCTCCCTGAGTACGACGAAGGCCACAGGGCGCTCCTGCCACTTCGGGTGCTTCAGCCCAACCACGGCCGCTTCTGCGATCTCGGGGTGCGCCATGATCGCGTTCTCCACGTCCAGAGACGAGATCCACTCGCCACCAGATTTGATCAGGTCCTTTGCTCGGTCTGTGATCCTGATGTAGCCGTCGGGTGTGATCTTGCACACATCCCCTGTCCGCAACCAGCCGTCTACGAACGAGTCCGATGAGCGCGGATCCTTGTAGTACTCCGCCGCGATCCATGGGCCACGAATGAGGAGTTCCCCAAATGCCTCTCCGTCATGTGGCAGCGGCTCGAAGTTCTCATCGACGATCTTCACCTGAAGGCCGGGAATGGGCCGACCGGCCGTCTCGAGGACATCAAGCTGATCATCCCAGGACCAGCTCTCCATCCAGGGCTTGAGGGTCGCCGCCGCAGCGACGGGGTTTGTTTCGGTCATCCCCCATCCCTGGACGACACGTACCGCTGCGTTCTTCTCGAACCAATCGATCATCGATCGTGGCACTGCCGATCCTCCACAGAACAGTGCCCTGACATGGGAGATGTCAACACTCGGGTTCGCCTCGAGATGCTCCTGGATACCGAACCACACGGTCGGTACACCCGCGGAGAAGGTCACATGCTCGTTCACGAAGAGGTTCACAATCCCTTCGCCCGACAGGTCCGGTCCCGGATAGGTAAGTTTGGCACCGACAGTGACGGCCATGAAGGGGTATCCCCAGGCTGACGCATGGAACATGGGCACGACAGGGAGCACATTGTCCTCGGTCCCGATCGGGTTGGTTGCGAGATTCGACAGCGTGTGGAGATACGTTGAACGTTGTGTGTATGCAACACCCTTGGGGTTTCCGGTCGTGCCGGATGTGTAGCAGTACATCATCGGGCTTCGTTCATCGAGAAGGGGCCACTCCGGAAGCGGCTCTACCCCGTCGATCAGATCTTCGTAGGCGATGGCGCCGTCTATCCCTGAACCTTCAGCTGTTTGGCCCATGATGACGATGTGCTCCACTGTTTCAAACGTTGGGATCAGCGGGGCGATCAGCGGGGCGAGATCGGGGTCGATGAAGATGACCTTGTCCTCTGCATGGTTCACGACGTACTCGAGCTGGTCAGCGAACAGCCTGATGTTGAGGGTGTGGCAGATACGACCGGTGTTCGCTGTTGCCCAATAGAGCTCATGGTGCCGGTGGTTGTTCCACGCGAATGTTCCAATCGCATCCCCCGGATCGGTCCCAAGCCTCTGGGCCAGCGCAGTGGCAAGCCTGCGGATACGGACATCCGTCTCGCCATAGGTGGTGCGGTGAATCGACCGATCCGCTTCGACTGAGACTATTTCCTGCTGGGGGTATTGCCAGACGGCGTTGTCATACAGCGTGCTGAGAAGCAGTGGAAAATCATCTTGCATATGCATCTGAGATCCTCGTTGGGTGCGAACACCCTAACGTCGACCGTCGCACGTTGTGCACAGCGAAGCTTGCCGATGTCTGTGATCTTGTTGTCGTAATCCAATGGCGACGCAGTGTCAGCGGCGCGCCATCCGATCCGACGGCTATCGGGTGCTGGCTCATGGCGTTCTGCCATCGAGATTCGCGCGACCGCATTCGGACGATGGAGCACTACTGTCGTGACCTACTTGACATCTGACACCTGACACCTGACAAATGGGCGACTACCACGTACATCTTCATAAGCACGGGCCCTATGACGGTGTGGGTCCCCCGCCCGGTCAGTACCCGGTGGGTCATATCGAGGCCTTCGTCGACACGGCCCTGACCAGGGGTGCGGACGAGATCGGCTTTACCGAGCATTTCTATCGATGTGTCGAATCCAAACCGATCCTCGGCAAGTGGTGGACGGAGGATCCTCGCAAGGACCTGCGTGACTACGCGAAGTCATATGTGCGGTTGGAGCGTGTTCTCTCCCTCGATCGGTATGTCCAGGCGGTCGTGGACGCGAAGGATCGTGGGCTCCCGGTGCTGCTTGGTCTCGAGGTGGACTTCTTCCCCGAGACAGCGGAGACCGTCGCTGAATTCCTCGACCAATACCCGTTCGACTTCTTGGTCGCTTCGACCCACTGGCTCGGCGCGTGGGGTGTCGACCAGTCTGACCACTTGTACGAGTTCGATCGCAGGGGTGCGGTTCGGTCGTACGAGGACTACTTTCGCACCGAGACGGAACTTGCGGCATCGGGTCTCTTCGATGTGCTCGGCCATGCAGACGTCATCAAGAAGCATGGCCGCAGTGCCGAGCGCGATCTCTCGGATCTCCATGAGGAACTTGCTGTCGCGGCAGCGAGAGGTGCCACAGCGGTGGAGGTGTCAACGGCTGGCCTGCACCATCAGGTTCGAGAGATCTACCCCGCTGAACCGCTTCTGCAACGGTTCCATAATCATCGCGTGCCTATCACTATTGCCTCAGATGCCCACGTTCCTGAGCACACGGCACGGGACAGGGGGGAGGCGCTCGCTCTCGCTCGGGCGGTTGGCTACAGCGAACGCATCCAGTTCCGCAAACGGGTTGGGGAGATGGTGCCCCTCGATTGATGTTGCTCGGCGGCCCGAAAGGACGTTCATCGGGCCGACATGTCCTGCTGGATGCAGCCTCACTCAGGAACTCGCTCGAACCAAGCAGGCCGTGGCACCGAGGGCGACTCGCATCAACAGAGTGAGGATTCTGCGCCCCATGGTTTCCCTCATTGTGTGTCCTTGTGTCATCGTACACTCCAACCATGTCCGCTCCCACTGTCTGGCTGACAACGCTCGGCTGCTCCAAGAACCAGGTCGACTCCGAGAAGATCAACGCGATACTTGGCGAATCCGGGTACACCGACGCCACGGACCCTGAGACGGCAGATGTCGTCATGGTGAACACTTGTGCGTTCATCGAGGACGCGAGAAGGGAGTCGATAGACACGATCCTTGGTCTCGCAGAAGCCAAACGTGGCGACGCCAAGCTCGTTGTCATAGGATGCATGGCCCAGCGCTATGAACAGGAACTCATCGAAGCGCTCCCCGAGGCCGATGCAGTGATAGGTCTCGACCGGTACCCGGAACTCATTGACGAACTCGACGCGATGACCGGTTGGCAACCGGTCGAGTTCATCGGCTTCCGCCGATCCCATATGGACATCCTCGAGGTCGTGAAGCGTCCCACGCCATCGACTCCATTCGCATATGTCAAGGTCGCTGAGGGTTGCGACAAGACCTGTGCATTCTGTGCGATCCCGCTCATCCGCGGAAAGCAGCGTTCGAGGGCGGGAGACGGCATCGTGGCGGAGATCGAAGGCCTTGTGAACAGCGGCGTGCAGGAGATCGTCTTGGTTGCACAAGACCTTGCAGCGTATGGCAGGGACAATGGGTCAGGTGCAATCGAGGAACTCGTCGAGCGGTCTGCTTCGGTCGAAGGACTCGGGCGTCTGCGTCTTTTCTACCTGTATCCGAGAGAGATCCGCCAGGGGCTCATCGATGTCATGGCTGGTCATCCAACCATCGCGGACTACTTCGATCTCTCCCTCCAGCACTCTTCCCCAACCCTCCTCCGGTCGATGCGCAGACCCGGGAGCGGCGATCAGCATCTCGCCCTGATCGAACGGATTCGCAGTGCTGCACCCCGGGCCGCGACCCGGTCCAGCTTCATCGTTGGATACCCGGGTGAGACGGATGGCGACGTTGAAGGTCTTGCCAACTTCCTCGAAACGGCGCGGCTCGATTGGGCCGGGTTCTTCCCCTATTCGGCTGAGGACGGAACCGTAGCCGCAACGATGCCTGACCAGGTGCCGGATGATCTCATCAAAGAACGTCTGCGTTATCTCCAGGGCATCCAGGACGACGTGACGACGTCCAACAATGCCGCGATGGTTGGTCGTACGCTCAGTGTGCTCATCGACCAGGTTGAAGATGGCCAACCGGTCGGACGGTCATATCGCGAAGCGCCGGAGATCGATGGGCTGATCCTGCTCGACGGGGGCAATGCAGGGGAGTGGGTCGCTACCGTTGTCGATGGTGCATACGGTACCGATCTGTCTGCCTCGGTGGTGAAAGGATGATCGTCGAAACGCTCGCGGTTGGAACCGAGTTGCTGCTCGGGCAGATCACGAACACGAATGCAAGGAACATCGCGACCCGCCTCGCAGAGAGCGGATTCACGCATCTGCATCAGACAGTTGTCGGTGACAATGCAGGTCGCATGGAGTCTGCGATCCAGAGGGCAACCCGGCGCTCGGATGGGCTCATCATCACAGGAGGTATCGGACCAACTGCCGATGACATCACGCGTGACGCCGTCGCAGCTGTTGCAGGTGTTCCCCTCGTCTACGACACGACGTATGAACATGTCCTCAGGGAGCGCTGGAGCAGATTGTGGCCGGACAGGCCTTTTCCGGAATCGAACCTCCGACAGGCATACAGGCCGGAGGGTGCCCATGTCGTTGTGAATCCCAAGGGAACAGCGCCTGGGTTTCGCATACGGATAGGGGAGTGCTGGGTATTCGCACTTCCCGGGGTCTCTGCCGAGATGCTCGACATGGTCGACGAGATCGTCCTTCCATTCCTGAGGGCGGAAGCCGGTGGAGGAGGAGTGGTGGTGAGCAGGGTGCTGCGCAGCTGGGGGATGTCAGAGGCAAAGGTCGGAGAGGAGCTCGAGGAGCTTTTCGGCAGGTCGGAGAATCCGTCGATCGCCTTCCTTGCATCTGCCGGCGAGATCAAGATCCGGATAACGGCGTTGGCAAATTCCGATGTCGAAGCTCGATCGCTCATTGCACCGGTCGAGAGCGAGGTGCGGGACCTGATTGGGGATCGGATCTTCGGAACAGACGACGATACCATCGAGAGAGTGATTCGTAGGGAGCTCGAATCGCGCCGATGGACCATCGGAACCGCCGAATCAGCGACAGGAGGTCTCGTCGGTCGCCGTCTTACCAGCCTGCCGGGAGCGAGTGAGACGTTCCGCGGCTCGGTTGTCGCCTATGCATCTGATCTCAAGAAGAGCATTCTCGGCGTGCCTGGCGAAACGATCGATGAGCATGGAGTTGTGTCCGAAGCGACCGCCGAGGCGATGGCTCGTGGTGCGCGTTCCGTTCTCGGCGTCGACGTTGCCGTCGCAGTGACAGGCTCAGCCGGCCCCGAACCGCTCGAGCAGCCCGTTGGCACGATGATCGTTGCAGTGGCGACACCTGTGTGCTCAAGAGTGACAACGCTGCACATGCCGGGTGACAGGGAGCGGGTCAGGGAATACACTGCGACCGCTGCGCTCCATCTTGTGCTCAGGGCGATTCAACAGACGTGAGCGACCATGCGTTCCTTGCCGTCGATCTCAGCAATGATGAGCGACATTTGCTGTCAGGGGTTCTCACCGAAGCGAGCCCGGGTGTGTTCATCCCCGGTAGGAGAGCACCGGTTGAGAACTGGCACATCACGCTGCGGTTCCTTGGCGAGTGCACGGAACTTCAGGCCGAACAGGTCATGCATAGGCTCTCCGAGATGGTCGATGCAGGTCGCGAGCGGGTCTGGTGCGTCGGACTTGGCGCCTTCCCGAAGGCATCGAAGGCGAATGTCGTCTATGTCGCACTGGATGATCCGAAGGGAATACTTGGGTATCTTGGTGCAATCTGTGATGAGGCCGCTGTGGACGCGGGATTTGAACCTGAGAATCGCCCACACGTGCCACATCTGACTTTGTCACGCCTTCGTCCCGGCCGGGACGTCCGTTCCCTCTTCGACGCATACGGCGAGTTCCGCGTCCCGATCTGGGTTGGAGGAGTCATGCTCATGCGTACGCGCCGAACCCGCAACGGGCTCCACTACGAACCCATCGACCACATCCCACTGGCCTGAGTTCAGATCCTTGGTTGCGTTGAAACATCTCGAAGTTCTCCGCTCCGCGGCAGCATCTTCCTCAACATGCCAGAACCGACATCCACGGTGACACTTCGATCCATCGACGATGGCAACGTGAGAGATATCATCGGGCTCTCCGTCAGCTCGCAGCAGGAGAATCTGGCGGCACCCAACGCAGTTTCGATGGCTGAGGCTTTTGCCAGGACGAAGGTATGGGTTCCTGCGATCTACGCCGATGACAGACCGGTTGGTCACATGCGATGATCTCTATGACGACGAGAAGCGAAGGTACTATCTCAGGCGGTTCATGATCGACAGCGACTTCCAGCGCTTGGGCTTCGGGAAGCTGGTCATGGACCTGGTTCACGACTACGTTGTCGGGCGTCCCGGAGGCGACAAGGTTTATTTGTCCTACGTGCCTGCCCGGGCGGTCGGAACACTCCTACGAATCCCTCGGCAATGTTGACACCGGCCAGAACCATGGGGGAGAAGTCGAGGCCGTTCTCGACCTCGACTGACGGGACCTCCGCAGCTCGCGACCTCGGCCGATGATTTGAGAGCCGACCTCCTGGATCTGGTTCTCGCCGAAATCATGGACATCGAACACATGTTCGGTTAGGCTCCATGGGCGAACCCAATGAATGTCAACCGTGTGATTTGCGTCGTAATCTGTCACAGACACTCGGTACTTTGACGGTAATCGATGAAAGGGAAAACGATGGCCACAGCGCAGAGCGACCGTGACAAGAATCTAGAGATCGCGATGACACAGATCGAGCGACAGTTCGGTAAGGGCGCCATCATGCGTCTTGGAACGGATGAGATCCGCAAGATCGGCGCGATATCGACGGGTGCCTTGTCCTTGGACCTTGCGCTCGGCATCGGTGGAGTGCCTCGCGGGCGCATCGTTGAGATCTTCGGGCCTGAGTCCTCTGGAAAGACCACGCTTGCCCTCCACATTCTTGCTGAGGCTCAGCGAAACGGTGGCGTTGCGGCGTTCATCGACGCAGAGCATGCACTCGACCCACTCTACGCGAAGGCCATCGGATTGGACATCGACGAGCTGCTGATCTCCCAGCCGGACACAGGGGAGCAGGCTCTCGAGATCGCAGACATGCTCATTCGATCGGGTGCGCTTGATGTGGTAGTCATCGACTCCGTTGCTGCGCTCGTTCCACGTGCCGAACTCGAGGGAGACATGGGTGATACCCACATGGGACTCCAAGCTCGTCTCATGTCCCAAGCCCTGCGCAAACTTGCGGGCACGATCAACCGCTCGGACACAACAGCGATCTTCATCAACCAGCTGCGCGAGAAGATAGGTGTCATGTTCGGAAGTCCTGAGGTAACGCCTGGTGGGCGTGCGCTGAAGTTCTACTCAAGTGTGCGGATCGACATTCGCCGCATCGAAGCGATCAAGGTCGGTACGGAGAACATCGGTAACCGTGTCCGCGTCAAGGTCGTCAAGAACAAGGTTGCGCCGCCGTTCCGTCTTGCTGAGTTCGACATCATGTTCGGCGAGGGGATCTCGCGCGAAGGCAGTCTGATCGATGTTGCTGTTGAGCAGAACATCGTGCAGAAGGCCGGTGCTTGGTACACCTATGACGGTGATCAGCTCGGACAGGGTCGCGAGAAAGCGAAGGGATACCTGCGTGACAACCCTGATCTCGCGATGCAACTCCAGGATCAGGTGCTGCGCGCAGTGGGAGTGATCGAGGACGAAGTCCAAGAGTCGGACGCGGAAGAGATCCAAGTTACGCCCGGAAAAGAAGAATCCTGAGGAATCTGGTTTTCGCGTTTCCGTACCGGACTTCATGGAGTAGCATCGGAGCACTAGGCACACAAATTTACTGAGAAATTGAGATCCGAAACGTGAACGATTCGATGCGAGATACAGGGTGAAATAGGGGAGATTGGCCCCAACCTGCATATGTCGTGCGTGTGCCGAGCCGGTACGGCTCGGCACGTCTCGTTTTCGCAACGGGGGAACGAGGACGGCAATGGAACAGATGCTCAGTCTGCTCATACCGGGACTGGTCGTGATCGCGATCTTCCTTGGAGGACTCCTGATCGGCCGAAGACTCATCAAGATCCCGCCAGCACCTGAGGACGTCCTCGCCGACGCCCGGACGGATGCTCAGCGCATCCTGGCACGAGCGGAGGAAGACGCGAGGATGCTGGCCGATACGTACCGTGACAGAGAGGATGCCACCCTTGAGCATCGCAGGGTTGAGATCGATTCGAAGAACTCAACACTCGAGCAGCGCGCAGCCACCCTGGAACAGCGAGCGGCGAATCTCGCCCAGCGCGAGGAACTGCTCATCGACACGGAGCGTGTGGCCAAGGATGCTGCCACCGAAGCCGCTCGGTCTCAAGAAGAGGCGAGACTTGAGCTTGAGGCCCTTGCGGGATTCGACTCACGAGCAGCCAAGGAAGAACTCCTCCAAAAAGTGGAGGATGAAGCAAGACGCGATGCGATGATCCTTGTGCGCGACATCGAGACAAGAGCGAGGGAAGAGGCTGCGAGGCGTTCTCGCAGGATCCTCGCAGGTGTCATCCAGCGGCTTGCATCAGAGGTTGTATCCGAGACCACGATGTCCACAGTGCCGCTGCCGTCAGACGAGATGAAGGGCCGCATCATCGGCAGGGACGGCCGCAATATCCGTACATTCGAGGCGGTCGCCGGAGTCGACCTGATCGTCGACGACACGCCAGAAGCCGTTTCGGTGTCGACATTCGACCCTGTGCGCCGCGAGGTTGCACGCCTTGCATTGACGCGACTCGTTGAGGATGGTCGTATCCACCCGACATCGATCGAGGAGGCATGCGCAAAGGCAAAGGACGAGGTCGAGCAGTCCATCAAAGATGCAGGTGAATGGGCGATGCTCGACGTCGGTCTCACTCGTATCCATCCGGAACTTGTGACACTGCTCGGCCGATTGAAATACCGGACCAGCTATGGCCAGAACGTGCTCAACCACCTCGTCGAATCTGCTCATATCGCGGGGATGCTTGCGGCCGAGCTCGGTGTGGATGAGATCGAGGTGAAGCGTTCCGCGTTCCTTCACGATATCGGCAAGGCTGTCAGCCATGAAGTCGGCGGATCCCATGCGCTCATCGGTGCTGAGATCGCCCGGCGGTTCGGTGAGGAGGCAGCTGTCGTACACGCCATCGAGGCTCACCACAACGAAGTTGAGCCTCGGACTCTCACCGCGGTGCTCGTTCAAGCAGCAGACGCTGTGTCAGCTGCGCGCCCTGGTGCAAGGCGTGAGGCACTCGATTCCTACGTACGAAGGCTCGAGCGTCTCGAGGCCATCGCGATGGACTTCGACGGTGTTGAACGGGTATTCGCTCTCCAGGCAGGAAGAGAGGTCCGTGTCGTTGTCGATCCTGGTGCTCTCGACGACATGGCCTCCAAGGCGCTCGCGCGATCCATAGCCAAGAAGCTCGAGGACGACCTGCAGTACCCCGGCCAGATCGAGGTCACTGTCATCCGTGAGTACCGTGCGAAGGATTACGCGAGATAGGGCTCAGATCCACCATGTGGTTTGGCGACTTGGCGCGTCGCGATGACTGAGGTGGGATCGCTGGGAGTGGCGTCGCAGGGCCACCAGGATGGTGAACACCTGTGGCCGACATGTATTGTTCAGCTCTCCCTTGAACCGATGGGGCACCATGATCCAAGCCACCAAGCTCGGTATGCCGGGCATCAAAGAGGTTCGGCCGCGCACTCGTGAAGGTCAGCGCTACTTCATACGTACCTTTGGGTGTCAGATGAATGAACATGACACGGAGCGGATCGCCGGTCTCCTTGAGAGTGACGGGATGGTTCCCTCCGACTCGGTGGAGGATGCAGATCTCATCGTGCTCAACACCTGCACCATTCGTGAGAATGCCGATGCGAAGCTTCATGGATATCTCGGATGGCTCAGACGACTCAAGCTGGAGAACCCTGACCTCAGGATCGCCGTTGGTGGGTGTTCTGCCCAGAAAGACCGCGACATCATCCAGCAACGAGCTGCGTGGGTCGACGTCGTCTTCGGTACTCACAACGTGCATCGGGTGGTTGAGCTCCTCAACCACGCAGACGAGTGGGGGGCCGTCACCGAGATCTGGGACGAAACGAAGTCTATAAATGACATCCCGAGCGGCCTTCCGGTGCACAGGGAATCGGATCATTCAGCTTGGGTGACGATCACGATTGGTTGCAACAACTCATGCACATTCTGTATCGTTCCGATTGTCCGGGGAGCAGAGATCTCTCGTAGGCCAGGGGACATCATCAGAGAGATCGAAGGACTCGCCGGCCAGGGAGTCAGAGAGATCACTCTCCTCGGCCAAAACGTCAACTCGTACGGGCGTGACCTGGATCTCAACGGGCGAAAGCCGCTGTTCGCAGATCTTCTTCGCAGGGCCGGCACGGTGGACGGCATCGAACGCATCCGCTTCACGAGCCCCCACCCGAAGGACTTCCGCGAGGATGTTGCTCTCTCCATGGCAGAGACCAACGCCGTGTGTGAGCAGATCCACTTCCCCCTGCAATCAGGTTCAGATCGCATACTCGCGGCCATGCACCGCGGCTATACGGCCGAGAGGTTTCTGAGGAAGCTCGAGATGATGAGGTCTATCGTCCCTGATCTCGCAGCTTCCACTGACGTCATTGTTGGTTTCCCCGGCGAAACGGATGAGGACTTCGAGCGCACTCTTGAGGTAATGGGGCGCGCTCGGTTCGACAACGCGTTCATGTTCCAGTTCTCACGGAGGCCAGGTACGCCGGCAGCTGAGATGGACAACCAAGTGGCCCCTCACACCGTGCAGGCACGGTTCGTCCGCCTTGTCGAGCTCCAGAATCGAATAACGTTCGAACGCAACGTTGCACAGGTCGGCAAGATCGTTGAGGTAATGGCCGAAGGTCCGTCAAAGCGGGATCGCGAAGTTGCAACGACACGCACTCGCGGCAACCGTCTTGTCCACGTGATGGGGAGCTGGGACCCGGGATCCGTCTTCGAGGTTGAGATCAGGCGGGCAGCCCCGCACTACCTGGAGGGGAGCGAGGTCTCCTGAACGTCGTATCCATCCTTGGACCCACAGCATCGGGCAAGTCCGCTGTCGCAGAGGCGATCGCCCTGCATTTCGGCGCATCGATACTTTCGGTCGACTCGATGCAGGTCTATCGCGGAATGGACATCGGAACAGCGAAGCCGTCCCTTGACACCAGGCGAAGAATCCCCCACCACATGATCGACGTGGCCGATGTGGCTGATGAATTCACAGTTGTCGAATTCCAGAGGCAGGGTCGATTGGTCCTTGATGAAGCGATGAGCCAGGGGGACCGTGTCGTTGTAGCGGGCGGTTCCGGACTTCACTTTCGAGCACTCGTGGATCCGATGACCTTCGCACCGACTGATCCTGTTATCCGCCGCGAGCTGGAGGCAACGCCATTCGGAGACTTGCAACACGAGCTGCTTGCAATCGATATTGAGGCACCGGATGTGCTTGATATTTCCAACCAGAGACGAGTGATACGGGCGATTGAAGTGTGGCGCATCACTGCGCGAACGCCCTCTGATCGAGCACGCTCCAACGAGGCTGGTGCCGTGCGCGCATATGAGCCCCTTGTGGATCACGTCTCGATTGGCTTGGATGCCGCCGATCGGTCAGCGGAACGTATCGATGCGCGGTTCAAGGCAATGCTCGATGCCGGACTTCTCGAGGAGGTGAGAGCCCTGGGACTGTCACCTGGCAGAACGGCGGCCCAGGCCGTCGGTTACAAGGAGCTCATCGAGGTTGTGGCAGGTGATGCAGATGTCGAATCGGCATCGATCGAGGCGATACGGGCTACCTGTGCCCTGGTCAAGCGACAGCGAACCTACTTCGGTCGAGATCCACGTATCGAGTGGATGCCATGGCAAGATGACGAAGATGCGAGAATCAGACTCGTAGTGAATCACGTAGGGGAGGTCACGGGATGGACTTCATGAAGATGCAGGGCGCGGGCAACGATTTCGTAGTTTTCGAGGGACCGTTTGCACCCGATGCGGATGATGTTGTCACGTGGTGTGCCCGCCGAACGGGAATCGGTGCTGATGGTGTTCTCGTCGTGACGCGGCTGTCGTCAGGACGAGTCTCGATGCGCTATTGGAACGCCGATGGTGGAGAGGCCGAGATGTGCGGAAACGGCCTGAGGTGCGTGGCGCTCCTCGCTTTCGATCGTGGGTGGGTCGATGCCCCTGAGTTCGTTGTTGAGTCAGCCGTTGGTGACCATCCAGTCAAGGTGACCGAGGACAGTGTCGTTGCCTACGTTGGGGAACCTGCACCGTTCAGAACCGGTACGCTCCTGATCGCAGACCACGAAGTCCACCCCTTCGGGATCGGTAACCCCCATGCTGTCTTGTTCGTGGATGACGTTGCTGGTACACCCGTTGCCGAGGTGGGCCCGATCATCGAGAGGGATCCTCTCTTTCCTGACCGCACGAACGTGGAGTTCGTCGAAGTGCTCGAGGAAGGGGGCATACGCGCCCGAATCTGGGAGCGAGGGGTGGGCGAGACCCAGGCGTCGGGTACCGGCGCCGCGGCGGCGGCGTACATTTCGCACACGATCCGCGATGTGGAAACACCGATCGACGTTCATCTCCCCGGAGGCATTCTTACCGTCTGGTTCGACGAAGAGGGTGCCTGGATGAAGGGACCAGCCGAATATGTCTTCGAGGGTACGATTGACTGATCAATCGATCCGACGCAGGACGGCAACTACCACGCCAAGGATCTCGACGCCATTGGTGTACACCGTCGGTGCATAGGCGTCATTTGCGGGAATGAGTGTGATGCCCGTCGCTGTGCGTTTGAACGTCTTGACGGTTGCCTCCTCGCCTTCGACGAGAGCTGCCACGATCTGCCCGTTCCGCGCTGTCTGTTGCTTCTGCACAACGACGAAATCCTCGTTGAATATGCCCAGGTCGACCATCGAGTCGCCCCGTATCTTGAGCATGAACACGGGTCCCTGACCGACGAGTTCTGTTGGGAGCGGGTAGATCTCTTCGATGTCCTCCTCAGCGAGGATCGGTGAGCCCGCCGCGATGCTGCCCACGAGGGGTACGTCGCGAATCGCTGCCCGGTTGACCGCAATCGCGCCATCATCCGCGATCACTTCGATGGCGCGAGGCTTGGAAGGATCTCTGCGGATGAAACCTCCAGCGGCGAGGCTCGAAAGATGGGAGTGGACGGTTGAAGGGGAGCTGAGTCCGACCACATCGCCGATCTCTCGCACCGAAGGCGGGTAACCGCGGTCGGCGACGGTCGAGCTGATGAGTTCGAGGATCTCTCGTTGTCTGGCTGTCAGGCTTGCTCGGTCTGGCACGGGTCCTCCTTGTTGTCGTGGTCATGATAACCGATTTCGTGGACGCGACCAAACATATGTTCGATGACGAGAGATGCGATCCCGAATACCATGCGCCGGAAACATCCTCTGACTTCTGGTGGCGAGGCGTTCCGACTTCTGAGTCTCATGAGCTTGACATACGAACACATGTTCGATACATTATGCATATGACCGAACAGGTGTTCGGTCGGGTGTGTGGGTCGTCTCCCCAAGAAGTCCCACTACCAACGGTGCAGCGCCCATTCGCATCGGAACGTGTCACACCCGACCGATACCGTCGGTCGCAGAAGCTGAGGAGTTGCCGGGGATGCCCGGAGTGCGCCGAGGCGACGAGGGTCGGCCGCCACAGGTCAGCCCGCAACTGGGTAGCAGAGGAAGAGGAAGACCATCTCATGACATTGATCACAAGCGCACGGTTTCGGGCGCTCGCCATCATCTCCATGACAGTCATCGTCATACTGCTCTTCCTCTCCTCTGCTGTTCAGGCAACTGGACAGATCACAGACACCACCGATTATCGGGTGATGCCCGGCGACACGTTGTGGCATATCGCACAGCGGTACGGACCGGAGGGTGCGGATGTCCGCAGAGTCGTTGCCGCTATCGAGAAACTCAACCAGATCGACGGGGGCAACCTCCAATCCGGCCAGGTCATAGCGATTCCGGCACCACCGTCCTGAGATCTGACGTCTGGAACCTGAAACCTGGCACCCAGCTACGCTGGCGCCATGCGCTGCCCCTTATGCACAACCGACGACACCCGCGTCGTCGATTCGCGGCCCTCAGACGAAGGTCGGAGCATCAGGCGACGGAGGGCATGTCCGCGATGCGGGCACCGATTCACGACCTTCGAGCGCCCGACTGCTGTGGTTGTGATCAAGCGTGACGGTCGGCGCCAGTCCTTCGACGCCTCAAAGGTTCGCATGGGCGTTGAGATCACGATGGCCGACAGACCGATTGCGCAAGATGCGATCGATGATCTCGTCTCCACCGTCGAGCGAGCTGCCTACACGTCCCAGGGATCGATCGAGGCAGAGGAGATCGGGAGGATCGTGCTCGATGGGCTGAGGGACATCGACGAGGTGGCCTATCTCAGATTCGCATCCGTCTACAAGGAATTCCAAAAGGCAAGCGACTTCGAGAGGGAAGCTGCTTCGCTTGAGAGCGAAACGGCTACTAACGAGTGAGGTCCCGAAGGTACGACTCGAGGTCAGCAGCCAATTCCACGATCTGCTGATCGATCTGCACTCTGGCGGTCCTCATTGCGGTTTCGAGTCCGGTTTCGAGTCCGGTTCTGAGATCCACGAGCTCATCGATCAACTCCGCGGCCCCGGACTCGTCGCCCTCTGAAAGTGCCGTGAGATACTCATCCTGCCAGGATGCATAACGCTCAACGCCAGTGTGTGCTGCATTGTTGACGTCTGAAGTTGATTCAGCGGTCGGCAGTTCGCTGATGGCCGAGGAGTCATCGACGAGAGATGAGGCAAGGACCAAGCTGAGGGCGTTGATGGTCTGTGTGTCTGCGCTGGTCGGTAGATCGCCGGTTGTGAGAAGGTGGGGGATCGTCGTGCGATATACGTATGAGTACCCGAGCTGGCGTGCAACTTCGGATCCTTGAGCCGCGTGGATCTGCGCGGTGACCTGAAGAGGCGTGAGTGCATCAATGTCCTCGTTGGACAGGAGGGGAAGTGTGCGTGGCAGCGGGGCGGTCGCGGCGACCCCAAGTTCATGGGCGAGGCTGTCGAGCTGAGAGATGATCGGCACAACCAAAGACAGTTCTTCAGGCGGTGTTTCTGGATCGGTGATGGCATCAAGGGAGGTCTGAGCTGCGGGTATGTGCTGTCGCAACGCCAGCGCACTGTCGGCGTAGGTCTGCCTGATGGCGATTGCGTCCTGGCGTAGAGCAACAGGCAGCCACAAGAATGCAAGCCCGGCGACGACGACGAGGAAGATCCCGAAGGCCACCGCAGACCAGCGAAAGGATCGCTTGGTCTGCAGAACACGCGAGAGACCTGCGTCGAGACCCGCCGGGGAGGATGACGGAGGAACAGGAATCTCAAACTCACCGGCTGAATCCAGAACGCCGGGGAGAGCTCTCCGAATGGGCTCAAATGTCGAAGTCGAGGTGCCTGTGTCTCCATCGAACGTTGTGGTGGTTGTTCCAAGCGATTCGACCTGCACGACTGCGCCCATGTCGGGGAGAGTGTTGTCGAGTTCGAGCGCCGCGACAGTCTCGCTTGGCGTCGGCGATGGCGGTACAGCACCAACAGCCTCGAGGAACCAGCTACCGTCGTTCCCTGAGCCCTTGTGGTCATCCTGGTTGGCCATCGGATTCGCTTTCGTGGGAGAATCGCCACATGAAGATACCCGTTGTGCAGCAAGACTCGATGAACCAGCCGCCAACCTTCGCACACGTCGGAGATGCCGGGGCAGATCTCGTTGCTGCCGAGGCGCTCATCCTTGATCCAGGTGACAGAGCGATGGTCTCGACCGGTCTGTCTATGGCGATCCCCGACGGCCACGCCGGATTCGTCCTGCCACGCAGCGGCCTAGCCATTCGCACAGGCGTGACGGTCCTCAACGCTCCCGGTCTGATCGATGCGGGATACCGTGGAGAGGTCAAGGTTGCGCTGATAAACCACGGAGAACTTCCGTTCGAGGTGCGGATCGGTGATCGAATTGCACAGCTCGTCGTGATGGCGGTCGAGGCGCCAGATTTCACCCTGGTCGATGCGCTCGAAACGACGCAGCGAGGCGCTGGCGGCTTCGGATCGACGGGTATGAGGGGTGACTGAAAGCCGGGTGCCGTGGTACCATCACGCTTTCGCGGACGTAGCTCAGCTGGTAGAGCGCAACCTTGCCAAGGTTGAGGTCGCCGGTTCGATCCCGGTCGTCCGCTCGAGTTAGGGCGGTCCAACGGCCGCCCTTCTGCATCGGCGACGTGGCCGAGTGGCTAGGCAAGGGTCTGCAAAACCCTGAACCCGGGTTCGATGCCCGGCGTCGCCTCGGCATTAACATGCACAAACACGGGCGCTTAGCTCAGCGGCAGAGCACTGCCTCGACACGGCAGGGGTCACTGGTTCAAATCCAGTAGCGCCCACGAACGGAAACCCTTGCGGCTGCAGGGGTTTCCGTCTATTCGGGGTCGATCGTGTGGGTGCGTTCTGTTGTGTTTTGCACCGAATCGGACACGTTTCGGACACAAGAATCTAAGAATCAACGAATAGCGA